>Ga0182024_10007223_pt1 | contig 24026 bp, 23 predicted proteins | sample P32metaG_FD_120480 | JGI IMG/M metagenome (GOLD analysis project Ga0182024, IMG submission 120480) | Permafrost microbial communities from Stordalen Mire, Sweden - P3-2 metaG (Illumina Assembly) | ecosystem: Environmental > Terrestrial > Soil > Wetlands > Permafrost | place: Sweden: Stordalen...
CCAACGTTACCGTGAATGACCGGCGCGCCGCACGCGGTGACAGCTAATGCGGCACCACCAGCCGCGGGCAACATGCCGCCACGCAAACGATGAGGACGATCGATGCCCCGATGAGTCAGATGGCGTGTTACCTGATCGCCGCCAAAGCTAGCCGCAACCGGCTTGGTCGCCACCGTGGAAACATCGACCGAGGCCGTCGACTGAGGGTTCTGCGTCGCCGAACCCTCAGTAGCCGTAGCCGCCGCTCGACCCACTTCCGGCGCCACCGACGGTAGCCGCTCAGAATCTGATTCCGCGGAGGGCCGAGCAATGAAGTTACGAAGATCTTCAACCGACGCTTCCGCGCAGACGAGTTCATCAGCATGAGCGAGCTTGCGAAGAGCGTTCCAGAGAGGTCGGCGGACCAACGCCAACTAGCTAGGTGAGCTTGATGACCGTTTCAGGCGCGGCTTGGACGCGTCATGGACGTCTGATGGACGGCGCGGCGGGAGACGGGGCTCGAACCCGCAACTTCAACCTTGGGGAGGTGACGGTCCGTCTTGGTATTCAAGCGCGCCCGATCACCGACGCGTTTGCCCAGCTCGAGCTGTTCACGGTTCCGGTCTCTGTGGTTATCGTCCGCCGAGAGTCGCGCGACTTAGAGTGGTTTTGCAGGAAAGAACATCAACCACGGTATGAGGACTAGTCTCTGCAAAGTGACTGATCCCCGCAAATTGGAATCGGCTGCAACCGCGTGGAAATGGCTTCACTCCAGTGCAATGGGCTGCGAATCGGGGAGACAGGACTCGAACCTGCGACCCCTGGTCCCCCAGACCAGTACTCTAACCATCTGAGCTACTCCCCGAGGCGCGCTTAGCGACTCTACCGCCCCGGGCCCATGAGGCCGGTGGAAATGCCTCAGCCGTCGCTCTCGTCGCGGTGCCGTGTGACGATCCGCAGGCGCACGCCGGCGAAGCCGAACACCGCGCGGATCCGGTTCTCGAGGTAGCGCTGATAGGCGAAATGCATCAACTCGGGATCGTTGACGAAGAGGACGATGGTCGGCACCGGGCTGCGCGCCTGAGTCGCGTACAGGATCTTGAGCCGACGGCCTTTGTGGATCCGCGGCGGATGCTCGTCCAACGCATTGCGAATGAGGTTGTTCAATGCGGGCGTCGGGATGTGGATCGCCCGGGCATCGGCAACGGCGAGCACAGCGGGCATCACCCGTTTCAGGTTGCGATGTTCGGTGGCCGACAGCGTGAGCACCGGAACGCCCGGGACAAAGGAAAACGACTCCTGCAACTTCTTGAGAAATCCTGCGTCAACCCGATCCTCGTGCCTGACGAGGTCCCACTTGTTCGCTGCGACCACGAGTCCCGCGCCCGCTTCGACCGCGTAGCCGGCGATGTGCCGATCCTGCGCGCTCGCGCCCTCTGACGCATCGATGACCAGCAGACCGACATCGCTGCGCTGCAGCGCGCGCAGCGATCGCAGCAGGCTGTAACGCTCGACGTTCTCGGTGACGATGCCGCGGCGGCGAATCCCTGCAGTGTCGACGAGCCGGATCTTCCGCCCGTCGAGCGAGACAACCGTGTCAACAACGTCGCGGGTTGTGCCCGCAACCGGAGAGACGAGCGCTCGTTCAGTGCCCACCAACCCGTTGAGCAGCGACGACTTTCCCGTGTTCGGCCGGCCGATGATCGCGACACTCACCTCACCCGCCGCGGGCTCGGTCCCGGCCGCACCGTTCTCCGGCAGGGCGTCGACAAAGCGGTCGAGCAGATCGCCCGTGTCGGTACCCTGCAGCGCGGAGATCAAGATCGGATCCCCGAGACCGAGCCGGTAAAGCTCGTCGGCGCGATAGCGATCGACCTGGCTGTCGGCCTTATTTCCCACAAGAATCACGGGCTGTCCGCCGCGACGCAGCGCCTGCGCGATCTCCTCGTCGAGAGCGGTGACGCCATCGCGCACGTCGACCATGAAACAACAGACATCGGCTTCCGTGATCGCCATCTGGGCCTGCTGACGGGTGGCACGCGTCAACGCGGCGATATCCGGTGCGGCGTCACGCGGCGAGGGCACGTCGAGCCCAGCCGTGTCCACAACCGTGAACCGCTTCCCGCCCCACTCCACAACACCGTAGAGGCGATCGCGGGTCAAACCGGCAAACGCATCGACAATCGCGCGTCGCGTCCCGGTGAGACGGTTGAACAGCGTCGACTTGCCGACGTTGGGCCGCCCGACGATCGCCACGACGCCAACGGCCGGCGCAATCGGATCACCCTCCTCGCGCCGGCGCCGGCGGGTGGCGCCGGCCGGGCTCATCGCACCCCGTTCGGGACGGGCGAGATGTCGACTGCGATCTGCGCGAACAGGCCGCCTTCCTCCTCGAGCGCGAAGGCGTTGAGGTCCTCCGAGCCTGCGGCAATTGTTCTGCAGATGATGTAGACGTAGTCCACCCAGGCGTGGTCCGTGTCGAACTTCGACGGCTGTGCGGGGTGATCCGGATGGCTGTGCCAGATGCCCGCCACGTCAAGGCCGCGCGAGCGCCCATCGCGATCGGCCTTCATGAAGTCGACCGGGTCGAGGTCATAACGATCCGCTGCGCGCTCGGTCCACATGTTTCGGGCGGAGGTCACGTCGACGATGACCATGCGCGTCCCGTCGCGGCGTCCGAGCAGCACGCCACATCCCTCGTTCGGGTACGCGGCCACGGCCAGGTCGCGGATTCGCTGCTCCGCAGCGGGCGTGATCGTCGCGAAGCGAAGATTCACCGCACGGCCCGCCGGTACAGCCCCGTGGAGAGATACCGATCACCGCCGTCTGGGAGCACGGTGACGATCACGCCGCGCTCGATCCGGCGGGCGATCTCGCCGCACGCCCAGAGCGCCGCGCCGCTCGAGTGCCCGGCGAGAATGCCCTCGGTTCGCGCGAGCTCGCGGGCGAGGTCGTAGGCGGGCTCGGTCTCGACACCGATGTCCTCATCGGCGAGCGACGGGTCGTAGATGCCGGGCACGATCGATGTCTCCATGTGCTTGAGGCCCTCGAGGCCGTGCCAAGGCTCTGCAGGCTGCACGCTGATGCACCGCACATCGGAGTTCATCTCTTTGAGGCGCCGGGTCACGCCCATGAAGGTGCCGCTCGTTCCCAGCGCGGCAACGAAGTGCGTGACGGTGCCTCGGGTCTGCTCCCAGATCTCCATCCCGGTGCCGTCGTAATGCGCGAGCCAGTTGGCATCGTTGTTGTACTGGTCGGGCATGAAATACGCATCCGGGTTTTCCTCATACATGGCACGAACCAGGCGGATCGCGCCGTCGCTCCCTTCGAGCGGATCGCTGTATTCGACCTCTGCGCCGTAGGCGGTGACCAGCTGGCGGCGCTCGTCACTGACGTTGCCAGGCATCACCAGGCGCACGCGGTACCCCTTGGCCGCACCGATCATGGCGTAGGCGATGCCGGTGTTGCCGCTGGTGCTGTCAAGGATGGTCCGTCCACGGGTGAGCCGGCCGGAGCGCTCCCCGTCCTCGATCATCCGCAACGCGGGGCGATCCTTGACCGAACCACCGGGGTTGAGAAACTCTGCTTTGGCGAACACGGCGACGTCCGGGCACTCCTCCTCGAACAGGCGGATGCGCAGCAACGCGGTGTTGCCGATACGTTCGGTGATCGTCTCCCCCATCGCCTTCCGTACGAGCGTCAACGCCGGCTGCGCCGGTTGCTGCGGCGTGGTCACGCCGATCAGCTGGCCTCGGCTCCCTGCGCCACCCGAAATCCAGCAGCACCGCGGCGCTGATCGCCGATGACTGCGAGGACGGCCTCGGGGCGGACCAGGAACGACCCGTCCTCTCCGGGAAGTTCGACGAACCCCGAGCCTCCACCGGAAGCATTCAGCTTGGCAGTGATCTCCTCGACAGTCAGCTTCACCGAGAGATCGCCACCGTTTGCCAGACGAACGTGTGCCATATGACTCCTAGAGTACCGGGTCGGCGCGTTCGGGGTCCGCCTCGATCCTCAAGCGGCCGAGGCGGCGACAAGCGCCGCATCGAACTCCGCTGTCAGATCATCGATGTGCTCGATGCCGACGCTGACCCGCACCAGCCCGTCGCTGATACCGAGTGCGGCACGCTGCTGCGGGCTGAGTGCCCGGTGCGATGTGCTCGCCGGGTAGCTCACCGTGGTCGCGACGTCGCCGAGGCTCGGCGCCAGGCGGATCCCGCCGAGGCCCTTGATCAAGGCGTCTGCAGCCGCACCTCCCCCACGCAGGTCGATGCTGAGCATTGCGCCGCTGCCACGCGGGAGAAGTCGCGCGGCCAGGGCGGCATCCTCCGGACCGCGCCGCCCGGGGTAATGAACCGCAACGATCTCGGGGCGACCTGCCAGGAACGATGCCAGCGCGGCAGCGTTCTGGCTGCACCGCTCCATGCGCAGCCCCGCCGTGCGCAATCCGCGGAGCGCGAGCCATGAGTCGAACGGCGAGAGATTGCACCCGAGCAGCCGGACGTGGGCGTCGAGCCAGTCGCCGGCCGGACTGGCGGCGTCGATGAGCAGGACTCCGCCGATGACGTCGCTGTGACCCGACAGGTACTTGGTCAGGCTGTGGATCACCAGGTCCGCGCCATGCGCGAACGGCTGGAACAGAAATGCCGGCGTGAATGTCGAGTCCACGATGCATGCGGCCCCGGCGGCATGCGCCGCGGCCGCGATGGCGGAAACGTCGACGAGCCCGATCAGCGGGTTGGTGATCACCTCGGTGACCACCGCTGCAACGTCCGGGCCGAGGGCGGCGGCGACGATCGCCCCGTGATCCCCGCTGCCGTCGGTGGGCATGTCGACCGTGGTGACCTTGACGCCCAGGTTGCCGAGAGGACCAGCGATGAGCGACTCTGTGCCGCCGTAGCACGGCCGCACGACCACCATCCGCGGCCGCGACGGGCTGACCAGCAGGGTGGTGGCCAGCAGCAGCGCCGCCTGGCCACTGGACGTTGCCCGTGCGACGGGCGCCGCCCGGCCGGGCACCGTCTCGAGCTCGATCATCGCCTCCTCGAGGCGCTCGGGATTGCCGCCCCCATAGCGGCGATAGGAGTTCCGCCCCTCCATCGCCTCGTCCACGCTCGGCAGGTCCGCATACGCCCGGACCGAGGCGAGGCTGATCGGCGCGACGAGGTCGACGCCGTCGCCGGTGTCGCCGACACCGAGGCCTGCCCTCGCAGTCGACGTGGCGGGATCAACGCGTCTGGTCATGGTCAGGCCGGCTGCGGCACGGTCCGGAAGAACGGCGCTGTGCCGGCATAGACAGCCGCCTCGCCGAGCTCGTGCTCGATGCGCAGCAGCCGGTTGTACTTGGCAACGCGCTCCGACCGCGATGGTGCACCTGTCTTGATCTGGCCGGCATTGACAGCAACTGCCAGGTCCGCGATCGACGTGTCCTCGGTCTCGCCGCTGCGGTGGCTGATCACACTCGCGTAGCTGTTCGCCGTGGCGAGCGCGATGGTTGCCAGCGTTTCGGTCACTGTGCCGATCTGGTTGAGCTTGATGAGGATCGCGTTGGCGACGCCGCGATCGATGCCGAGCTGCAGGCGCTCGCTGTTGGTGACGAAGTTGTCATCGCCCACCAGCTGCACGCGTCCGCCGAGACGATCGGTCAGCAGCCTCCAGCCATCCCAGTCGTCTTCCGCCATGCCGTCCTCGAGCGACACGATCGGATACTTCTCGACCCAGCTCACCCAGCGATCGACGAGCCCCGCCGAGTCGAGGGTGACCCCCTCGCCGCGCAATTCGTAGTGGCCGTCCTTGTAGAGCTCGGACGTCGCCGGGTCGAGGCCGATGCCGATATCCCGCCCGGGGGCGTACCCGGCCGCGCCGATTGCCTCCATCAGCAATTCCATGGCCGCCTCGTTGTGGTCGAGATCCGGAGCGTAGCCGCCTTCGTCTCCCTGCCCCGTGCCCAGACCGCGGTCGTGGAGGATCTTGCGAAGCGCGTGGAAGCACTCCGCGCCGGCCCGCAGCGCTTCGCGGAACGACGGCAAGCCAATCGGCAGGAACATGAACTCCTGGAAGTCGACGCGCGTTTGCGCGTGCGCCCCGCCGTTGAGCACATTGAACTGCGGGACGGGCAGCAGGTGCGCGGACTCGCCGCCGAGCTGCCGGTAGAGCGGGATGTGGTTCGCGACGGCGGCCGCGTTGCACGAGGCGAGGCTGACCGCGAGGATCGCGTTGGCACCCAGCCTCGCTTTGTTGGGGGTGCCGTCGAGCTCGCAGAGCTTGGCGTCGAGCCCTGCCTGGTCGGTGACGTCGAAGCCGATCAGCTCTGGGCCGATCACGGCTTCGACGTTCGCGAGCGCCTTGAGGACACCCTTGCCGCCGAAGCGCGCCGTGTCGCCATCACGCAGCTCGACGGCCTCGTGGACGCCGGTGCTCGCGCCGCTCGGCACGCGCGCCCGCCCCTCGGAGCCGTCATTGAGCGTGACGACGCACTCCAGCGTCGGGTTGCCGCGCGAGTCGAGGATCTCGAGCGCAGTGATCGCCTCGATCCTGCTCATGAGGGCTTCACCGCCACCGCCAGCTCGTCCCAGAGGCGACCGAGCACGCGGATGCCCTTGAAATACATGTCGAGGGTGAACTTTTCGTTGGGGGCGTGGATCTGGTCGTCCGGTAGGCCCAGGCCGACGAGCACGGCCTGCAATCCCATGACCCGCGCGAACGACTCCACTGGCGGGATCGACCCCCCTTCGCGGGTCAGCGCCGGGGTGATGCCGAAGACGCTCTCCATGGCGCGTGAGGCGGCCTGCACGGCGGGATGATCGATCGAGGTGACCACCGGTCTGCCCCCGCCGACGGCGGTTGCGGTGACCGTGACCCCGACCGGAGCCGCTGCGAGCACCGCGTCGCGCACCAGGTCCGCGATGCGCTGCGGGTCCTGGTTCGGGACCAGCCTGCAGGTGATCTTGGCTCCCGCGCTCGCCGGGATGATGGTCTTCTGACCGGGGCCCGAGTATCCGCCCCAGATGCCGTTGAACTCCAGCGTGGGGCGTGCCCACAGGCGCTCGCGGTCGGTCCAGCCGGCCTCCCCGACCGTCGCGGGCACGTCGCCCGCCTCGGCGCGGAACTCGTCGGCGTCGTAGGGGACGCTGGCGAACAGGGCACGCTCCTCGGCGGAGGGCTCGCGCACGTCGTCGTAGAAGCCGGGAACCGTGACCCGGCGGGTCACAGGATCATGCAGCGACGCCAGGATCTCGGCGAGGGAGGCAACCGGGTTGGCGACGGCACCGCCAAACCGACCCGAGTGGAGGTCGAGCGTCGGACCCTGGACGTGCACCTCGACGCCGGCGAGGCCACGCAGCCCGGTGCAGAGCGAGGGGACGCCGGGCGCGACGATCGACGTGTCCGACACCACCAGGATGTCGGCGCGGAGCCGCTTCTGCTCGACCGCCACGATCTCCTCGAAGTGGACCGACCCGGACTCCTCCTCTCCCTCGACGATCAGCTTGAGGTTGAGCGGAAGCTCGCCCCGCACCGCGAGCACTGACTCGACGGCCTTGAGATGCATCCACACCTGGCCCTTGTCGTCCACCGCCCCGCGGGCGTAGAGGTTGCCGTCGCGGACCTCGGGCTCGAAGGGTGACGTCCGCCATTCGTCGAGGGGGTCGACCGGCTGCACGTCGTGGTGACCGTAGATGAGCGCCGTCGGGAGCTTCGCGTCGACCGTGCGTTCGGCGTAGACCGCCGGATGGCCGGACGTCTCGATGATCTCGGCACGCTGGAAGCCGGCGGTGCGGGCCGCGGCGGCGAGGTATTCGGCGTTACGGCGGACATCGGCCGCGTGCGCCGGGTCGGCGGAGATGCTCGGGATGCGGAGGAACTCGATGAGCTCATCCACGTGGCGCTGCTGGTTGGCCGCGCAGTAGGCGTCCAGGTCGTTCTCAGGCATGTCCGAAGCCTAGTGTGGCGGCCACTCGGGCTGCATCCGTTGTAGCCTTCCCCAAGCGAACTCACGTCGTTTCACTCCACGTCTCCCCAGGAGGTCGCCCGTCATGGCCGTTCGAGTCCTGCCCGCAGGGACCATCGGGATTCCGCTGAACCCCATACCCGCGCCCGAGCCGCCACCGCTCGAGGTTGACGATGACGTCCCGACGCTCCACCTCGTGGGTCGCAGCGAGCAGCGCCTCGCCCAGGCGCTCTTCGAGACCGAATCCGTCGACGAGCCGTACAGCCCTGACACCGTCCGCGCGCTGCGCCTGCTCGCCATGGACAACCTCGTCGACATCATCCAGCTCCGCGAAGTCGTCCAGGAACGCGATGCGCAGGTGGCCGCGCTCACCAGCGAGGTCGACATGTGGCGCACTCGCGCCCTTGATGAGCACGCGCACCGCGGCGTCGAGCAGCGCGAGGCGATCTACCGCGAGCGCGAGCTCGTCACGGTGCTGCACAGCGAGCTGATCCGCAACGAGACCCTGACGAGCGAGCTTGCCTGGCGCCGCAAGCCCTGGTTCCGCCGCCTCGGCGGGCACTGATCAGGAGGCGGCTGCCGCCTCCATGGCGTTGGGGCGCACCTGCGCTTCGCTGACCTCCCAGAGCCGGCGAGCGAGCGCCGCATCCTGCGCCTGGCGGCTCGAAACCGCAAGCGCCCGGTCCTCGTAATAGCCGCCACTCTGCTTGGACACATCGGGCGAGTCAGCAAGCCACGCCAGCGTTTGTGCCGCCTTCCTGGGGCTCCGCGCAAATGGTGCGATCATCACCATCGCGGCACTCATGAGCGCGCCGTTGTTGCGATTGAACCCGGTGGCGACGAGCCCCGGATGGAACGTGTACGCGGTCACGCCGGTGCCATCGAGACGGCGCGCCAGCTCACGCGTGAACATGATGTTCGCCAGCTTCGTCTCGCCGTACCGTGTGAATCCGCGGCCTTTCCACGAGCGCTCGGCGTTGAGGTCGTCGAAGGGGATCAGCTTTCCCTTGTGCGCATCAGACGACGTGGTGATGATGCGAGCGGGAGCAGACTCCTTGAGCCGATCGAGCAGCAGGGTGGTCAGGAGAAACGGCGCGAGGTGATTGAGCGCCCAGGTGCGCTCGATGCCATCGACGGTGAGCTGGCGAGTCGTGAACACTGCACCGGCGTTGTTGATGAGCACCTCGATTCGCGGATAGCGCTCGAGCGCCTCATTCGCAAGGGCGCGGATCGATGCCTGCGAGCTCAGGTCCGCACGCAGCACATCGACCTTCGAGCCGCCATCGCCCTCGATGCTCTTGACGGCCTCCTCGGCGCGTGCGTCGTCCCTCGCGACGATCGTCAGCTGCGCACCACGCCGGGCCAGCGCCTGCGCTGCCGCGAGCCCGATCCCGCGCGTGGCGCCGGTTATCAGGACGCGCTTGTCCCGTACTCCCGTCCATTCAGTCATCCTCGCTGAAGCCTAGCAGGGCACTCGACACGCGGCTCAGGTGCTGTTGCTGGGAAACGCGAGATCGACCCTGCTGGGGCCGGGTTCGGGCCATCGCGATGTGACCACCTTGGTGCGCGTGTAGAAATGGATACCGTCCGGCCCATACATGTGTGTATCACCGAACAGTGACGCCTTCCACCCACCAAAGCTGTAGTACGCCACCGGCACCGGGATCGGCACGTTGACGCCCACCATGCCCACCTGGACCTCGAACTGAAACTTGCGGGCGGAGCCGCCGTCGCGAGTGAAGATGGCCACGCCGTTTCCGTACTGATTGTCATTAACTAAGCGGATCGCCTCGTCGAACGTGTCGACGCGCACCACCGAGAGCACCGGTCCGAAGATCTCATCGTCATAGACGGGGGAACCGGGTTTGACCCGGTCCACCAACGACGGGCCGAGAAAGAATCCGTCACTGTCCGGCGTGTTGCTCCGCCCATCGACCACGAGCCGGGCGCCTCCCAGCGATTGATCCTCGAGATACGCTGCCACCTTGTCACGGTGTTCGCGGGTCACCAGCGGTCCCATCTCGGAGGTGGGGTTGTCCCCCGCACCGACCTTGACCGCGGGGATGCGCGCCGCGATCGCCTCCACCAACCGCTCGCCGATGTCGCCGACGGCGACGACGGTGGAGATGGCCATGCAGCGCTCGCCGGCTGAACCGTAGCCCGCGGACACGGCGGCGTCGGCTGCAGCGTCGATATCGGCGTCGGGCAGCACCACCATGTGGTTCTTGGCCCCGCCGAGCGCCTGGACTCGCTTGCCGTTGCGCGTTCCCGTCTCGTAGATATGGCGCGCCACCGGTGTCGAGCCGACAAACGACAGCGCTGCCACATCGGGATGGTCGAGCAGACGGTCGACCGCGTCGCGCGACCCCTGCACCACGGAGAAGACGCCGTCCGGCAGTCCCGCCTGACGCCAGAGATCAGCGAACAACAGCGAGGGCGACGGGTCCTTCTCGCTCGGCTTGAGGATGAAGGTATTCCCGCACGCGATCGCGTTCGCGAACATCCACATCGGCACCATTGCCGGGAAGTTGAAGGGGGTGATCCCCGCCACCACGCCGAGCGGCTGCCGGATCGAGTAGACGTCGACGCCACGCGACGGCTGCTCCGAGAACCCACCCTTGAGCAGGTGGGGCACGCCGCAGGCGAACTCGACGTTCTCGATGCCCCGGGCCACCTCACCCTTGGCGTCGGAGAGCACCTTGCCGTGTTCCGACGTGATGATCGCGGCAAGGTCGTCACGATGCCGGTCGAGGAGGTCGCGGAAGGCGAAGAGGACCGTGGTCCGCTGCGAGAGTGAAGCGGCCCTCCACTCCCGGAATGCGCCGGCAGCCGTCTCAACGGCGGCGTCGACCTCCGCCGCCGAAGCGAGATCGACATCGCCGGTCTGCTCGCCGGTGGCCGGGTTGAAGACGGGCCCCCGTTTGCCGGAGGTCCCCGCGACGACCTGGCCGCCGATCCAGTGGCTGATCCGTTTCAAGCGGCCATTGTCGCCTTCTACAGGGTCTTCGCGGTCAGCACCGTGCGGTGCATCCGTGGACATGGCCGCGGCGAAAGTCCACAATGGCGCCCACCTATTCAGTTGCTCGGGCTTTGGGGGTCACACATGGGTCGCACGGTCAAATTCTCGCGTCGTGCCGGAATAGCACTCCTCCTGCCAGCCGCGCTGCTGGCCGCGTGTGGCGGGTCGAGTGGCACTTCCTCGCCCGCGAGCTCGGCCGCCGCTGCTCCAACCACGCAGACGTCGATCGCATCCGAGGTACCGGCCGCCATCAAGGCGGAGGCCCCCATTCAGATCGCCACCGACGCGTCCTACGCGCCGAACGAGTTCGTCGATCTCAACGGCAACATCGTGGGCTGGGACATCGATCTCGCCAAGGACGTCTGCAAGGTGCTCGGGCTCGCCTGCACCATCAACAACGTCACGTTCTCGGACATCATCCCGGACCTCCTCGAGACTCCGTCCAAGTATCAGCTGAGCTTCTCGAGCTACTCGCCAACGACGGCCCGCGAGGCCAAGGGCATCGACTTCATCACCTATTACCAGGCCGGCGAGGCGTGGCTCGTCAAGGTCGGTGGTCCGACCATCACGACGGCAGCCGATATGTGCGGGCACACCGTCGCGGTCGAGGCCGGGACCACCGAGGAAGCCGACGCCTGGGGATACATGGGTAAGCAGCCGGGCGGCGCCAACATCACCGGCGATACCGATCACTGCACCGCCGCGGGCAAGCAGGACATCACCGTGGCCCCTTTCGACACCCAGACCGAGGCGAATGCCGCCCTGCTTTCCGGGCGCGCTGACTTCGGCTGGGCCGACCAGCCCATCGCCGACTACCAGGTGAAGCTGGAGCCGGGCAAGCTCAAGATCGGCGGCACAGCTTGCAGCGTCTACCCCTATGGCGTTGCGATCGTGAAGACCCTCGGCCTCGACCAGGCGGTCGAAGACGCGATCAAGTACCTGATCGACAACCACTTCTATACGCAGATCCTCTCGGCATGGGGCGTACAGGATGGTGCGATCGCCAGCTCGGCCGTCGGCGTCAACGACAACAACGCGGTGGGCGCGACCTGCGTGCCGGCCTACTGATCGGACGGGTCACGAGCGGCGACACTGCCCGGTTCAGCCTCCAGTCATGAGCACGGGGCAGGACGCGATCAGCGACCCCACCATTCCCGCATCGGGCCGACCGGCAGCGATCAAAGCAATCCCTGTGCGCCATCCGTGGCGATGGGTCGCCGCCCTGGTTGTGCTGGCGTTCGCCGCGGCGGTCGTGTACACCTTCGCGACCGCGCCGGGCCTGCAGTGGAGCGTCGTCGGCCAGTTCCTGTTCTATCCGGAGATCCTTCGGGGCGTCCTGGTCACCCTGGAACTGACAGCGATCGCCATGGTCATCGGCGTCGTGCTCGGGGTCGTCCTCGCCGTGATGCGTCTGTCGGTGAACCCGGTCGTGTCGTCGGTCAGTTGGTTCTACATCTGGTTCTTCCGGGGTACTCCGGTGCTGGTGCAGATCTTCTTCTGGTACAACATCGGCTCGATCCTGCCGTACCTCCACATCGGCATCCCCTTCACGCAGTTCGTCTGGGTCGGCACGACCACCCGGATCGTCACGCCGTTGCTTGCAGCCATCCTCGGGCTCGGCTTCAACGAGGCCGCCTACATGTCGGAGATCGTCCGCGCAGGGATCATCTCCGTGGATACCGGGCAGACCGAGGCCGCTCAAGCGCTCGGCATGACGCGCGTTCTGGTGATGCGCCGCATCGTCCTGCCCCAGGCGATGCGGGTGATCATCCCTCCCACCGGCAACGAGACCATCTCCATGCTCAAGACCTCGTCGCTCGCATACATCGCGACCGTCGGTGAGCTCTTCTTCATCCAGAAGGAGATCTCCAACTTCAACTACGACATCATCGAGCTGGTCATCGTGGCGAGCATCTGGTACCTCGCGATGACCTCGGTGCTCACGTTCGGCCAGTACTACGTCGAGCGCTACTTTGCGCGCGGGGCCTCTCGCCAGCTGCCACCGACGCCGCTGCAGCGCTTCCGCCGGCTCCTGTTCCATTTTCACGAGCCGCCCCCGGTTGGACCGTTCGAGCCGCCGCCCATCTATCCCCACCACGAGGATCGCGTGATCTGATGACGACCCCGATGGTTCTTGCCGAGTCTGTCTATAAGTGCTATGGACGCCTCGAGGTGCTCCGGGGGATCAACCTCAGCGTGGCGCCTCGCGAGGTGCTCTGCATCGTCGGGCCGTCGGGATCCGGCAAGAGCACCTTCCTGCGCTGCATCAACCACCTGGAGAAGATCGACGGAGGCAGGCTGTCGGTCGACGGTGAGCTGGTCGGCTACCGGCAGCGCGGCGACAAGATCTACGAGCTTCCCGACCGGGAGGTCTGCCGCAAGCGCGCCGAGATCGGCATGGTGTTCCAGCGATTCAACCTGTTCCCGCACATGACCGCACTGGAAAACATCATGGAGGCGCCGCTCCGTGTCAAAGGGGAACCGCAGGGAGTCGTCGAGCAACGCGGCCGGTCACTGCTGGCTCGAGTCGGCCTCAGCGACAAGGTGGACGTCTACCCCAACCATCTCTCCGGCGGCCAGCAGCAGCGCGTGGCCATCGCGCGAGCGCTGGCGATGCAGCCCAAGCTCATGCTCTTCGATGAGCCGACGTCCGCGCTCGATCCAGAGCTCGTCGGCGAGGTCCTCGACGTGATGCGCGGCCTCGCGCAGGACGGCATGACAATGGTCGTCGTGACCCACGAGATGGGCTTCGCGCGCGAGGTCGGCGACTCGCTGGTCTTCATGGACGGCGGCGTCATCGTCGAGTCAGGCAGTCCGCGCGAGGTGCTCGCCAATCCCCAGCACGAGCGCACCAGGTCGTTTCTGTCAAAGGTGCTGTAGGCAGCTCGCGCGCGAGGCCGGGCTTTTGGAGTCGAGTGTTAGGATCTGATGCTCCTATTGAATTACTAGCTCGTGGCCTAGAGGCCGGGCTTCGAAGGGACTCACCAGATGGCAAACGACACATTGATGCGGGCAGTGCGCCTCCATGAGTACGGGCCACCGTCCGTCCTCGTTGTCGACACAATCGAGCGTCCTGAGCCGAAGGCCGGTGAAGTGCTCATCCGCGTCCGCTTCGCGGGCGTCAACCCGATCGACTGGAAGCTTCGGGCCGGATACCTGAAGCAGTACATGCCGGTCGCCCTCCCGACCATTCCGGGACTCGACGTGTCCGGCACCGTCGAGGCAGTCGGCGAAGGCGTGACCGGCTTCGCCGTCGGCGACGGAGTCTTCGGCCGGGGCGCGGGTACGTATGCCGAGTTCGCGGTCGCACCGATCGCCACCATCGCGCAGATCCCGAATGGTGTGTCGTTCGAGCAGGCGGCAACGCTCCACGTCGGCGGCGTCACCGCGTGGCTCGGCGTGATCGACAGCGGGAATGTCGAAGCCGGGCAGCGTCTCCTGGTCCAGGGCGGGGCAGGTGGTGTCGGCTCGATGGCCGTCCAACTCGGACACTGGAAGGGCGCCAGCGTGATCGCCACCGCATCCACCGCGAACGTCGACTTCGTGCGTTCGATCGGCGCCGACGAGGTCATCGACTACAGCAGCGTCAAGGTCGAAGACGCCGTGCACGACGTCGATGTCGTGTTCGACACCGTCGGGGGTGAGGCCACAGAGCAGCTGTGGAACGTGCTCAAGCCGGGCGGCATCCTCGTCACCTGCGTCGGCATGCCGGACGCAGAGACGGCGGCTGCGCGAGGGGTGCGTGCCGCAGCAACGACGCATCCCGCCGAGACGCGTCCGATCCTTGACGAGCTCGGCAAGCTGGTTGCCTCCGGCGATCTCAAACCCGTGATCCAGCAGATCTACCCGCTCGAGGAAGCAGCGTCTGCGCAGGCGGCGTCGGAAACCGGCCACGGACGCGGGCGGATTCTTCTCAAGATCGCGGATTGACGCGTCGATCCGGCGTTCCCGACCTGAAGCTGCGTCAGCAGGGTCGGGTCAGACCTCCGGCGTCTCGGTGGCGATTGCGGGCTGCGCAGGCCCGACACGCTTCCCACGCGACCACGACGCCAGGGCCGCGATGAGGCAGACCACGAGCGAGAACGTGAAGGCCTGGTGGAGGCCGGCGGCGAACGGACCGGAGATCAGCTCGGGAAAGAACTGACGGCCGGTGAGCGTGGCTTGGTTCGCCGGGGAGAGTTGCGAGAGCACGTGGGTGCCCACCAGCGACTGGATCGGGTTGTACCCGAGGAACGCCGCAAAGAGAATCGACACCGGCGGCAGGTGGCCGACATGCACCGCCACTGCCGCCGGGACGCCGTGTGCTTTCAAGCCGGCGGTCATGGTCGTGGACAGGGTCGTGGCCAGGCCGGTGATCATCAGCGTGAAGAAGATGCCGATCGACAGCACCTGCGCCGAGCTCTGGAAGGTCGCGTTCATGCCACCTCCCGCACCCCGGTCGCCCGGCGGCAGGCTGTTCATCACACCCGCGCGATTGGGTGACGCGAAGGCGCCCATGGAGAGACCGTTGAGAAAGAGGATCAGCGCAAAGAGCTGATACGGGAAATTGATCGGCAGCAGTTGCAGGAACGCAAAGCTCGCCGCGGCGCCGATCATCCCCCCGGTTGCAAACGGCCGTGACCCGAAGCGGTCCGACAGATAGCCGGACAGTGGCCCTGCGAGCAGGAAGCCCACCGTCAACGGAATCATGTAGATGCCCGCCCACAGCGGCGTCGACGTGAAGCTGAATCCGTGCTCGGGTAGCCAGATTCCCTGCAGCCAGATGATCAGCATGAACATGAGCCCGCCTCGCCCGACCGCCGCGAGAAAGCTCGACAGCGTGCCAAAGGTGAATGCACGGATACGAAACAACCCGAGACGGAACATCGGATTCTCGACGCGACTCTCGATGAGCGCAAACCCGGTGAGAAACGCTGCACCGAGTACGAGTGTTGAGAGCACCAATGGGCTCGTCCATCCCATCGGGTCGGACTTGTACGGCTCGATACCGTAGGTGATGCCGATCATCACCAGGATGAGCCCGACGGCGAAGGTCAGGTTGCCGAGCCAGTCGATCGGGACGCGTCGCCGGACGCCGCGCTCCTGCAGCTTGAGGTACGCCCACACAGTGCCGAAAAGTCCGAAGGGGACCGACACGAGGAACACCAGACGCCAGTTGATCGGCGCGAGCAGCCCGCCAAGGATGAGACCGATGAACACGCCGCTGATGCCCGCGATGTTGTTGATTCCGAGCGCAAGCCCGCGCTGGTTCACGGGGAACGCATCGGTGAGGATCGCAGCCGAGTTGCCGATGAGGCAGGCGGCGCCGATGCCCTGCACCACGCGGAAGACCATCAACCAGATCGCACCCGGTGGCCCCGTCAACCAGTCGATCGCCAGGAGCAACGAAGCCGCGGTGTAGATGACGAATCCGAGGTTGTAGATGCGCACGCGACCGACGATGTCGCCAAGACGTCCAAGCCCCACCACCAGCACGCTGCTGACGATGAGAAACCCGAGGATCATCCAGAGCAGGTAGAAGCTGTTCGCCGGCTCGAGGGGGTCGAGACGGATGCCCCGAAAGATGTCGGGCATCGCGATCAGCATGATCGACGCATCGATCGTCGCCAGAAGCACGCCGACTGTCGTATTGGAGAGCGCGACCCACTTATATCCGTCCCCGCGCGTGCCCCGGGAGATGCTGCCGGGCGGTGCGGGTTCGCTGGTGGTGACCAAGATCAGTGGATCCGCTCGCGGGCTGGTTCGTCGTCGCCTGCAAACAGGACGATCGAGGACGCCGCAATCACCCCATGAGTCTGGCAGGCAGGCGGGTTATCGCGACCTGGCTGCCAGCCGCGAACTCACGTGCCGCAGCCCGGCGGGGCGAAATCCCGGTGCCGCGATAGAGTAGTCGCCGTGCCCCGTTCAGGCCCCCGCCGAAAGCAGATCGTGCTGATCGCCCACGACAACAAGAAGGCGGACATGCTCGAGTGGGCGCGCTTCAACCGCGACACCCTTTCGCGCCACGATCTCCTGGGCACGGGAACCACCGGGGCGATGGTGGCGAACGAGCTGGGCCTCCCGGTGCACCGGTTCCTCACCGGTCCACTCGGCGGCGATCAGCAGGTTGGCGCGGCGATCGCCGAGGGCCGCATCGACGTGATCATCTTCTTCTGGGATCCGCTCGAGCCGCACCCCCACGACGTCGACGTCAAGGCACTCCTCCGCATCGCTGTGGTGCACAACATCCCCATGGCCTGCAACCGGGCGACCGCCGATTTCCTCCTCTCGAGTCCCCTGATCGACGAGGTCTACCCGAGGTCGCTGGATCCGATCGGAGCGGGGCGGCCGAGCGCGTAGAGCGGGTCATCCGGCGAGGTGGCGTGCTCCACGAGCCACGACGTGGCGCTCTCCAGGTGGCGCCGGATGATGCGTTCCGAAAGATTCTGGTCGCCGCTTGCTATCGCTTCGAGCAAGGTGCCGTGCTCGCCGGCGAGCTGGCCGACGGACGCGTAGCCCTGGACGAGTTGCGTCAGGCACAGCAGGATCTCGATCTCGAGGTTCTTGTGCGCGCGTGTCAGGCGTGCATTCCCGGTGCCGACGACGAGCGCACGGTGAAAGGCGAGATCAGCCTCGACGACGACGCGTTGCGACGACCTGGGACCGAGGCTGTTGTGGTGCGCGAGGGCGGTCACCGCGGCGGCGGGTACCGACCCGCGACCCGCCAGGGTCCGGGCCGCCTGCACCTCGAGCGCAGTCCGCAACTCATAGATCTCGGCAAGGTCGTGCGCCGTCAGCGCTCGGACGAAGACACCACGGTTGCGCGACTTGACGAGCAATCCCCTGCGCACGAGACCGTCGAACGCCGCCCGAAGCGTATTCCGCCCGACATCGAACTCCTCGGCAAGGGCGATCTCACCGAGGTGCTCGCCTGGCTTGAACCGGCCGTCGAGCACAAGACGCTCGAGGTCGTCCTCGAGTGTCTCGACGCGCGACGTGGTGAGGCTGCGGTTCATCGCCTGCGTCATCCGTCCGTGCCGAGGTGCTCAGCGGCGTTGAGGTCTGGATCAGGCCTCGGCGCGGTGGCGGCAGCGGCGGCACACGCCTTCACTGGTTCCGAACGCGTCCCGGCGGGCGATCGGCTCGCCGCACGAACGGCACGAGCGGCCGGTTTCCATTCCATACATGGCTCTCAAGGTGAGCCAGAAGATCGAAGTCATAACAATTGCTCCAGGGGTATTGGTCCTGTCGCAGATTGTAGCACAATCATGGGGGGGGAGACGCGCCCTTAGCGGGTCAGCTCGTACCGATCCGGCGCGCCACCAGATCACCCCTCGGCAGTCCATCGCTGGCAATCCGCAAGCCCGTCGTTGGATTGAACAGGTGCAGGCGCCGGGGCGGCGACGATAGCGTCACCGACTGGTCCACCGTCAGTGTGTTGTCGGCGTTGATGATGGCGACGACGTCGCGCCCCTCACTGCTCCCGTGGATGAGCTCGTCATTGCCGAGGAATTCGACGACGTCGACGGTGACGGTCACGCTCAGACCCGGCCCGGAAAGGGTTGCGAGCTCGAGGTGCTCGGGGCGGAATCCGACGGTCACCGTCTCCACTCCTTGATCGCGCAGCAGCGCCGCCTGGGTGTCGTCCGGCCGCATCTCGGCGCCCTCTCCGACCAGGCGGAGGACGCCACCGTCCTGCGTGACCTTGAGATCGATGAAGTTCATCGACGGTGAGCCGATGAACCCCGCGACGAAGCGGTTCTGCGGGAGCTCGTACAGATCCTTGGGAGTTCCCGCCTGCTGCAGGACTCCCTCGTTGATGACGGCGATGCGGTCACCCATGGTCATCGCTTCAACCTGGTCGTGCGTGACGTAGATCATGGTGGCCTGAAGGCGCGTGTGCATGCGCGCAATTTCCGCGCGGGTCTGGACTCGCAGCTTTGCGTCAAGGTTCGACAGCGGCTCATCCATGAGAAACACCGCAGGTTCGCGAACGATTGCGCGACCGAGCGCCACTCGCTGGCGCTGGCCGCCGGACAGCTGCCCGGGCTTGCGGTCGAGGAAACGCTCGAGGTCGAGGATACGCGCTGCCTCGAGCACCGCCTTGTCGATATCCGCCTTGGGTGTCTTGCGCAGCTGCAATCCGAATGCCATGTTGTCGCGGACGCTCATGTGCGGGTAGAGCGCGTAGCTCTGGAAGACCATGGCGATGTCGCGATCCCGCGGGGGCAGATTGTTGACCACGCGGTCGCCGATCCTCACCTCGCCGCTGGTGATCTCCTCGAGCCCGGCGATCATGCGCAGCGCGGTGGTCTTGCCGCAGCCCGACGGGCCGACAAGGCACACGAACTCGCCGTCATGAACGTCCAGGTTGAGCTTGTCAACTGCAAGCGCTCCCCCGTCGTAACGCTTGGTCAGGTCGTCGAGGACTACGCCGGCCATGACACGCTCCTCATTTGACCGCCCCGGCGAGCACGCCACGGACGAAATATCGCTGGAAGGCAAAGAACACGATGAGCGGGATCACGATCGAGATCATCGCACCCGTGGAGATGATGTAGTAGTTGTTCGCGAGCGCGCGCGTCTGCCCGTAGAGGAACAGCGTCAGGGTACCGTGCGGGTTGCCCGACAGGAAGATCAGGGCGACGAGCAGGTCGTTCCAGACCCAGATGAACTGGAAGATGGCGAGTGACGCCAGTGCGGGAATACCAATCGGCATCACGACTTTCCGGAAGAGAGTCCACTCCCCTGCCCCATCGATCCGTCCCGCCTCGAGCAGGTCATGCGGAATCCCCGAATAGAAATTTCGCATCAGGAAGATGCCGAAGGGCAGGCCGAAGGCGACGTGAAAGATGATCGTGCCGATCACCGAGCCGAACAGCTGCAGGCCGGTTGCGTTGTCGAAGACCTTGTAGAGGCTCGCGACCGGGATCAGGGCCATCTGCAACGGCAGGACCAGCAGCGCGACGATGACCAGAAAGACGAGAGTCCGGCCACGCCATCTGCCGAAGACGAGCGAATACGCGGTGAGGCTCGAGATCAGTGTGACCAGGATGGTGACCGGGACGGTGATCGCAATGGAGGTGGTCAGCGAGTCGAGGACGCCTCCCGGTTTGAATCCCGCCGAGAACAGGTTCTGGTAGTTGCTGAACGTGAGCTGTGCGGGCGCAGTGAGTACCGTCCACCAACCAGACTGCTCGAATGCGCTGTTCGGACGCAGCGAGATGATGAAGATGCCGATCGACGGCACCAGCCAGAAGATCGCGATCGCGGCGAGCACGACGTTGATGACGATGCGCGACGGGCGCAAACCACGCCGCTGCCGTTTCGCCGCGGGTGCGGCGACTGGCGTGGCCGCCGGCAACGACGCAGCCTGCACACTCATCCGCGAATCCTCTTGAGGTTGAACAGCATGGCGGGGACGACGAGCACGAACAGCACCACCGCGAGGGCGGCGGCGAGGCCCTCCCCGGTCGGGCTCGAGAAATCGTTGTAGATATCGACAGCGAGGGTTGCGGCACCGGACTGTGACGATGGCGCGGCCATGTTGAGGATGATGTCGAAGATCTTGAGCACGTTGATGAGCATGGTCACGAAGACCACGACCAGCACCGGACGCAACATCGGGATCGTCACTCGTCGCAGGGTCTGCCACTCACTCGCGCCGTCGATCTGCGCAGCCTCGAGCACCTCGCGGTTCAGCGCGGCGAGCCCGGCACCGATGACCACCATCGCAAAGCCCGCCCAGATCCAGAGGTACGCGATGATCATCGCGATGTCGACGATCGGCAGGCTGAAGATCGCCTGCAACGTCGGGCTCAGCGAGGACGTCGGCGTCAGCGACTGCGTGCCAAGGAAGAAGATGCCGTTGAACCCGGCGGCGAAGTTCTGCGCGGTGACCTGGACCCGGTAGTTGCCGGAGCCCGCATTGGCGAAGCTGAACGTGCCGTTCTTCGCCGTGGTGGTCGTGGCAACCGAGGCGCCGCTGCCATCGATCAGGGCGAGGTGCAGCCCGGGGACGCCGTCCTCATCAGGGAACACCTGCCCGCGAACCGTCGGATGCGCCGGTGAGAAGTCGCGCCAGATCAGCCCGTTGACGGCTCCCGATGACGCAGTGGGCTCGACCGCCGCGACAGCGCCGGCGGTCTGCAACTCCGTCGGGTTGATCCCGATCATCCCGAGCTCCACCGTGCTGCCTTTGCTCACGGTCGTCTTGCTCTGCAACGTGCCGCCCGGTCCGGACTCGAGGCCCGTCGCGGCGAGTTGAGAGACGGTCTGACCGGTGGTGGGGTCAATCGGATACGCCCCGGGAGGGGTGACCGCGTTTGCGGCTCCCTGAATGGCGGCGTTGACCATGCCGGTGTGCGGATCGATGAAGAAGATCGATGCCCAGGTGAGACCTGCCGCGGTTGCACTGAAGACCAGCGGCATGAACACGATCGTCTTGAACGCCGTGGACCAGCGGATGCGCTCGGTGAGCACCGCGAACACGAGGCCGAAGAACGTCACCAGGAACGGGAAGAGCACCACCCAGACAACGTTGTTCTTGAGCGAGACGATGATGTCCGTGGTCGAGAAGATCGCCTGGTAATTCCCGAGGCCGATGAAGTTCGAACCGCTGGCGTCGAAGAAGCTCCGTATCACCGTCGCGACCAGCGGATAGACGACGATCAGGAGGAGCCAGACCGCCCCCGGCGCAAGAAACGCCAGCGATCCCAGGTGGCTGCGGAAACCGCCGCCGCCGGCATGCTTGCTGGTCGACGGAAGGATTTCCCCCTGCGGGGCGGACGGAGCAGACTCACCCGCAGTCGGATCGGCAACCGCCACGTTAGGCCCTCACCATAGTGCCGGTGATCCTACGTCTGCGGACGAAGGACCGCAACCCAGTATCCGCATTCGGCATCGCCATCACCCATTGGTATGAGAATCGCACTCGCGCTGTTGCGTTTCCTGTGCAGGTGGAGTACACAGGTCCATTACGAACTGGATCGCCAGGGGCTCGTTGACGTCTGCCCCTGTGAGGAGGAGCTTTATGACGCAGGTCAGCACGCTGGGCAAGCTGGCGGTGGTGACGGCAGGAGTCCTGGGAATCGCGACCGCATGCGGTTCGACATCGACGCCCGCCGCATCATCGTCGGGCTCCTCATCGAGCGCGAAGATCGGCGGATCGGTGACGCTGTGGGCTGAATGGACAGCCCAGGAGCAGCAGGACTTCCTGGCTGCGCTCGCACCGTTCGAGGCCGACACGGGAATCACCGTGAACTACCAGGGCAAGGGCAACAACATGGACACCGCGCTGACCGCAGCGGTCTCCGGTGGTTCGCCTCCCGATGTGGCGCTCGTTCCAGACCCAGGGACGCTTGACACGCTCGCCAAGCAGGGCGCGATCAAGGACCTCGGCCCCATCCTCGGGAGCCTGACGTCCAATTACGGCAGCGCTTGGAACACGCTGGCGACGTATAACGGCAAGCAGTACGGCGTGTGGTTCAAGGGTGCGAACAAGAACACCATCTGGTACAACCCCGCGCTGTTCACGCAGGCCGGCATCTCATCGCCGCCCACCACGTGGGAACAACTGCTCACGGACGCCGCGCAGCTCCAGGCAGCGGGTGTCACGCCGTTCTCGCTCTGCACCGATGTTGGCTGGCCGGTCGCCGACATGTGGCAGAACATCTACCTGAAGACCGCCGGCGCGGCCGCCTATAACAAGCTGGCGGCGCATACCACCAAGTGGACGGATCCAACGGTGACCACCGCGTTCACGACGATGGCGCAGCTTGTTGGCCAGACCCAGTACCTGCTCGGTGGACTGCAAGGCTCGCTCTCCAACACGTATCCAACGTGCGTGGACAAGGTCTTCCCCAAGCCACCAGCCACGCCGAAGGCGGCAATGGTGTTCGAGGGTGACTTCGTGGTCAGCGAGATCACGGGCAACTCCTCGAACTACGCCCCCGGCACGACCGGTAGCGGCGGCGCCGCATGCACGGCAAATGCAGCGACGACCCCGTGCTACGACTTCTTTTCGTTCCCGGCCCCGTCGGCCGACAGCGCGAACAACACAGCCATCCAGGGCGCCGGTGATGTGGCGATGCTGCTCCATCAGACAGCGCAGTCGACCGCGCTGATCAAGTACCTCGCCGGTCCTGAAGGCGCCACGATCTGGGCTCATCTGGGTGGATTTGCAAGCCCGAACAACCAGGTCAAGTCCAGCGCCTACCCTGATCCCGTATCGCAGGCTGATGCACAGGCGCTGGTCGGCGCGACCAGCTTCGTGTTCAGCCTCGACGACCTCCAGGGCAGCTGGGAGCCCAAGCTGTGGGCGGATCTGATCCAGTTCATCAAGAACCCGACTCCCTCGAACGTCTCGACCATCGAGGCGACGATGGACTCACAGGCGACGACCGCTCTCGGTCACTAGGAGTTCCGCTGCGCAACCGCGGCCAGTCCGGCTCAGAACCGCGAGCCGGGCTGGCCGCAAAGCGCATCCTGCAACTGTCTTCACGTCATCGCCGATCGCGACCTCGGGAAGCCTCGCCGCCAACGCGAGCGTCGCGGTCACCCTCACCGCGGAGAACGCCGCCGATCAGGGGATTCCCAGTGACACGGTCTACCTCTCGTTCACGGGCGGTGCAACGCTCAATGCGACGCCAACGCTCTACCAGACAAACTCGTCCGGTCAGGTCGCGCTGACGTACACGGCGCCGGCATCGCTCCTGTCGAGCGGCATCGATCCCATCGTCGTCCAGGACCTGCGCAGCTCGCCGCAGATCACCAATAAGTTCACGATGAGCAACGCCAGTGGTGGGGTCACCATCTTCACCGCGACCGGGATCGGGACCGTCCTCTCGAGCTGAGGCCGGCGTCGAGTCAGCCGAGCACCACCGCAGTGACTGCACCCACCATGAAGAGCATCGCGAGATACGCCAGCGAGTAGTGGAACAGCACGGCGGCGGCGTGCGATGACGCTTTGGCGCGAGCCCACAACGCGAGTGCGAGGTAGCAGCCTCCAAGCAGCGCCGCGCCGACGGTGTACCCGATGCCCAGCATGAGCCCGGGGAGCAGGCTGGCGGTGATCAGCGCGAGCAGGTAGAGCAGGATCCG
>Ga0182024_10007224_pt1 | contig 24021 bp, 22 predicted proteins | sample P32metaG_FD_120480 | JGI IMG/M metagenome (GOLD analysis project Ga0182024, IMG submission 120480) | Permafrost microbial communities from Stordalen Mire, Sweden - P3-2 metaG (Illumina Assembly) | ecosystem: Environmental > Terrestrial > Soil > Wetlands > Permafrost | place: Sweden: Stordalen...
GCCCGTCTCCGCTTCACCGGCAGGTCCATCCTAAAACCGTTCCGGGATCGGGCACAATGAATTTACAGCGAACGGCGATCAGTGTCTTAACTGTTTGTCTCAGTCAAGGGGACAACCGCACCGCCACGCTTCGTATGCAATTCAGGTACAAGTGTTCCGGCGTGATGGCTGGCTATGCCGCTGGTGTGCCTGTCCCGTAATATTCGCTCCAACGTTCAAGTACCTCGCTGAGTTCGCCAGACAGGATGGATTCGACGGCCCACTCGCCTACTACAATCGCAATTGGCGTCGAAGAGACTCACCCTTGCTGGATCATATTGGAGCGGTCATAGATCATGTCCAGGCCCACAGCGGAGAGGGGCCGTCAGTGATTTCAAATCTTGTGACCGCTTGTAATAAGTGCAACGGCAGAAAGAGTAATCTGCCTGCCGATATATTCAGAAGACGCTCTCCGCTGCGTCTCGTTAAGGGGAAGTACGGCGAGCCAGAACATTGGGACGGGCTATCAACCTTGTTCATGCTTCTCATGGCCAAGAATCCGTGGATCGCTACTCAATCAGAGCGAACGTGGTTGCGGGCGCTGAAATCTGCCGATCAAAGAACCTAAACTGTAGGCCAAAAGAAAAGATCCTCCAGCGCCTCTTTTCTGAACTGCCACGTTTCTAGGTCAACGTCACCCCGTCGCAGCATACAGCGACCGTCGTTGTTTAGACCAACGGTTGCTTGCAAGAAGATATCGCCTCTCCCGTTCATAACGGTTATGTTGGTTCCGGCAATACTAAACGTAATGCCTGTAGTCATTCCTGTTCCGTTTCGATAAACAGCGAATGACTCATTGCCTTCTTCCTTTAGTTCGAAGCTTATCTTGGCCGCCTTGTGGGATTCACTTAAATTATCCGACCGCATCGCAATGTCTACCACGATCTCATCGTGAAGTTGCTTGAAGATGCGCGACAAGGTGCATTCCGCACGAGTCTTGACCCAATTTAAGTCTCGCGGAATCTCGCTCTTTCTCATTCAGTACCCCGCTGTGATTTTACCGCTAGCAAACGCGAAAGGACTAGCGAGTTGCCTTTGGATGGACCTTGCAGTCTTTCTGAACCATTTCTCCAGTTCCTGCTCCTGTTCTTGGGCCAAGCGGATCGGGGTCTTTCCATTAGGAACAACGAAAACCTCCAATCCACCGATCCCATAAGGGTTTTCCTCGCTCGCCGCTAGCACCACATAGGATGCCAGCCTGACCAGTTCTTTAACGGGAGACTGCTGGCAATTGTTCGCGTACTTGTTAGCGAAGTAGCGGCAGGTATTAGCAATGTCGCCAGCGATGGCTCTATCCTGCACATGGTTAGCAATAGAGGTTCCATCATCCCCAAGCTCAAGAAGCCAAAGCTTGTCGCGGAACACCACGAAGACCTTTCGAATCGCTCCCGGCAACTGTCCATATAGAGTGGTGGCTTTAGCGATTGTGCGGTTGCCGATGGCACGCAAGCAGTCGGTGGGTGACTGGTTGTCGTTAGCGAGATCTTTGCATACGTTATACGCGGCGAGTTGCGCTATTTTGTCTCCAGAATAGCAACAGAGAACTCCTGGCCCTTCCGCAAACTTGCTCATGTTTGAGACGCTACTGCTACCGTTTTCAAATTGCCGCACAAGCCTGTCGCTAGTCAGAACAATCCCATCCGATCCCACTAATCCTACCTGAAGCGTCATTGTGTTCATCTCCGCTGGGGAGACTATCACATCTTCATGTAAGAAAGGTTTCATTCAAACTGACCCACTACCGGCACGCCTGGAGTCAACCTGGATGGCCAGGAACCACGTGCCTCCGGTCGCCGTATGTTAGATTGTCCTTGTTCAATAAAAAAGTATGGCTCTCACAATTGCAGGCCTTTCCAAGACCTATCCGGACGGTGTAAAGGCGCTCAAAAACCTTTCCCTTTCTATCGGGAACAACATGTTTGGGCTGGTAGGACCAAATGGCGCCGGTAAGAGCACGCTGATGCGTACCGTCGCCACCCTGCAGGACCCGGACACCGGTTCCATAGACCTGGACGGGATCGATGTCCTCCGCCAGAAAGATCAGGTCCGGCGCATCTTGGGCTACCTGCCTCAAGAGTTCGGCGTTTACCCGAAGATATCGGCGCTGGACATGCTCCAACATCTGGCCGTGATGAAGGGCGTGACCAACTCCGCCGAGCGCAAGGAAACTGTCGACGCATTGCTCCAACAGACCAATCTATGGGAGATCCGGAAAAAATCGCTCTCTACTTTTTCCGGCGGCATGAAGCAACGCTTCGGGATCGCCCAGGCCCTGCTCGGCAATCCCCGCCTCATAATCGTCGACGAACCCACCGCCGGCCTCGACCCCACCGAGCGCAATCGCTTTCTGAATCTTCTGTCGTCCGTGGCCAGCGACCGCACCGTCATTCTCTCCACGCACATCGTGGATGACGTGCGCCAGCTTTGCCCCCGTATGGCCATCATCGCCTCGGGCGAGCTATTGCTCGAGGGCGCTCCTAACGACACCCTGGCCGCGCTCAACGGCAGAATCTGGTCGAAGGTAGTGGCTACCGACGACGAACTGCGCGCCATAGAGACTCAGTTCCCCGTCATCTCCACTCACTTGGTGGGCGGGCAACATGAGATCAGAGTGTACGCCGACAGCTCTCCTGGCGATGGCTTCCGTCCGGTTGATTCCAGCCTCGAAGACGTCTATTTCCTGAATCTCTCTCAACAGGCCAAGAGCCAGGCCATGAATTAAGGAAGCTTCCATATGACACTCTTTTGGGAGTTCTTCACATTCGAGTTAAAATTCCGGCTCAAGAGTCTTTCGACCTACGTTTACTTCGCGCTTTGGCTGACGTTTTCTTTCCTCAACGTAGCGTCGGAAGATTTCGGCCCCATCGGCAACAGGAATGGCAAGGTCCTGCTTAATTCGCCCTATGCCAATGCGTTTAACGACGTCGGGGCTGCACTCTTCGGCATCATCGTGATCGCCGCCATTTTCGGAACCAGCATCCTTCGCGATTTCCAGCGCGATACTTACCAGATCCTGTTTACTAAACCCATCTCGAAATTCGCCTACCTGGGCGGACGCTGGGCCGGCTCCTTCGTGGCGACCGTCTTCGCTTTCTCGGGCGTTCTGGCCGGCGCCTATCTTGGCACCTTTGCGCCTTGGGCGGACCACTCCCGCATCGGTCCGAATCATCTCTGGGCTTACCTGCAGCCGTTCCTCTCCATCACCGTGGTTCAGATCTTTTTCATCGGCTCCGCATTCTTCGCCGTCGCCGCGCTCACCCGCAAGATTTTCATCGTTTATCTCCAGGGTGTCGCGTTGTTCATGATCTACGTCATCGGGATCACGGTCTTTTCCGCCACGCGCTCGCTGGAACACTTCTGGTCTGGCATTCTCGATCCGATCGGCCTCATCCTTTTCGACAACGTCACCCGTTACTGGACCGTGATTGAAAAGAACACTTTGTTCGTCACCTGGTCGCCGGCTCTTTCGAACGGCATCTTCCTTTACAACCGCCTGCTCTGGCTCACGGTAGGCCTGCTGGCGCTAGGCTGCGTATGGGCTCTGTTTCCGATGTCGGTTGAGGCGCTCACTGCCCGCGCTCAGGGACGCCGCGCCGCCAAAGCAAAGCAACAGGAGCTGGCCGAGGCGCAGCCGATCCGTTCACGCGCCGCCGCTCGCCTTCCGCTAGTCCATCAGGTGTTTACTCCGGCCACCACGCTCGCTCAATATCTCTCACTCTCGCGGCTTCGACTCCGCAATATTCTGCGCGACATCCCGTTCTGGGCGATCGTCGCCCTCATGATCGTTTTCGGCATAAACAACGGCCACTTCGCGGGCCACCTGGGCGAAACGAACGTCTGGCCAGTCACTTATCTCATGCTGCAATCGGTTGAGGGAAGCGCCATCTTATTTCTGTATATTGTCGCGACCCTCTACGCGGCGGAGCTGCTTTGGCGCGAGCGCGATACGCACTTCAACGGCATCCACGATGCTCTGCCGATGCGCGAGTCGACCGATTGGCTCTCTCGCCTCACCGCCATCGTGGTCATAGAAGCGATCCTGCTGGCGGTCGCGATGCTCACCGGCATCGTCATGCAGACCATCGCCGGCTACTACCATTACGAGATTGTTCAGTACCTCAAAGAGCTGTATATCGTGACTTTTCCGCAGATCCTGACTTTCACGCTGCTGGCAATCTTCGTCCAAACTTTGGTCTCGAACAAGTTTGTGGGCCACGGTATCGTGATCGGGATCTTTGTCCTGATGCCGATTCTCTTCAGCTTTGGATGGGAGAACACGCTATATCTCGTCGGCCAGACTCCCCCCTATACTTACTCCGACATGAACGGCTACGGGCACTTTGTTCCCGCGCTCTTCTGGTCGATCTTGTACTGGTTCGCGATTGCCGCGGTCTTGGGCGTGATCTCGATTGCTTTGGCGCGCCGCGGCGTTGAGGAGTCGATCGGCGCGCGTGCCCGTTTGGCTTGGCAGCGCGCTCCTCGTTTGGCTCCGCTCGCTCTATTTTTCGTGCTGGTTGCCTTGGGCGCCGGCTCCTGGTACTTCTACAATGCTCACGTCCTCAACGAGTACTTAGACTCGAAAGCGCACCGCGATATCCGGGCCGACTATGAACGCCGCTTCAAGCAGTACGAAAACCTTCTCCAGCCCAAGATCACGGCCGTCGATGCCTCCATCAACATTTATCCCGAGCGCCGTTCATTTGATGGAAACGTCCGGCTTACGCTTCAGAACAAGACCAGGCAGCCCATCCCTCAAATCCATCTCTCCGACTCGAAGGAGTCGGTCAGTAATGTCCATTTCGACCGCCCGTTCCATTTGGTCAGCTCCGCGCCGCGCGACGCGTACTCCATCTATTCGCTCGACCATCCCTTGGCTCCCGGCGAAACTCTGATCCTAACCTGCGACATCGGCCATCAGACGCGCGGTTTTCGGGATGGCAACGAACTGCCCGAGTTCGCTTACAACGGCACCTTCTTCGACTCCGACTATCTTCCCTATATCGGGTACAATCCCGGCTTGGAGTTGGACGACCCGCGCCGCCGCCGCGAAGAGCACCTTCCGGCTCTTGAAGAGATGGCTCATCGAGGAGACCCCGCTCATTCGCTGAACAACTTATTCCCGCACGAGTCCGATTGGATTACGTATCACACCGTGGTCAGCACGTCGGCGGATCAGATCGCTTTGGCGCCCGGATATCTGCAGCGCGATTGGCAGTCCAACGGCCGGCGCTTTTTCGAATACAACATGGGCACGACGCATATTCTGGACTTCTTCGCCTACATTTCGGCGCGCTATAAGGTTCGCAAGGAGACCTACCACGGGACCCAGGGCGACGTAGCGCTGGAAGTGTATTACGATCCAGCTCACACCTACGACATCGACGACATGCTGGCCAGCGCGCGCGCGGGTCTGGACTATTACCAGCGGGTCTTCAGCCAATACCAGTTCAAGCAGTTCCGCATCCTGGAGTTTCCGCGCTATCGCACCTTCGCTCAGTCCTTCAGCAACACCGTTCCGTATTCGGAGGCCATCGGGTTCATCGGCCGCGTCCTCAAGCCCACCGACATCGACATCACTTATTTCGTCACGGCGCACGAACTAGGTCACCAATGGTGGGCCCATCAGCTCATCGGAGCGGACGTGGAAGGCTCCAACATGCTGTCGGAAAGCCTGGCTGAATATTCGGCCCTGCAGGTGATGGCGCACAAATACGGCCGCGATCTCATGCATCGCTACTTGCGCCATGAGCTGGATCGATATCTGCGCGGGCGCGCCGGTGAGATCCGTCACGAGCCGCCACTGGCCGTGGTGCAGCGCGAGCCCTACGTCTGGTACCAGAAGGGCGGTCAAGTCCTCTACACGCTGGCCGACTACATTGGCGAGGACAAGCTCAATCTCGCCCTGCACAATTTCCTGATGCAGTACCGCTATGCCAACGCCAACAACCAGGTGGACACCCACGATAATACGCGCGACGCCGAAGCAATCGACGAGCCTTATCCCGACACGCGCCTGCTGGTGAATGCGATCCGCGCCCAGACCCCGCCCGAGCTGCAATACCTGGTCGACGACGGTTTCAACCGCATCGTCCTTTACGACAACAAGGCCATCTCCGCGACATCGCGGAAGACCAGCGACGGAAAATACCAGGTGACGCTGGAAGTGCAGGCCCGCAAATCGCAAGCCGATGGCAATGGGGCCGAGACGCGCATGCCGCTGGCAGATTACATCGAAATCGGTGTGTTCAGCGGGAAAAAAGACGAAGAAAAGCCGCTCTATCTCAAGAAAGAGAAATTCACCGAAGAACACAAGACCTTCGTGATCACCGTCGACCAACAACCCACTTTGGCCGGCATCGATCCCTACAATAAGCTGATTGACCGGATTTCCGATGACAACATGATCGATGTGGTCAAGCAGTGATCGGATGGGGATCGTTCGATCCGCGAAAATCGGTATTTGAGTGTACTGTCCCTAATTATGTTTCTGGGTCTTCATGCGGTTACTGTTTTCGTGCGCGATCAGGATCGAAGCCTGCGATTCTATGTCGACCAGCTTGGCTTCCATGTGGCCTTCGACGCGCGGCTTCAATCCGGTGAACGCTGGGTCGCTGTCGCGCCTCCCGATGGGACTGCGGTTCTCACCCTGGTAGCTCCCGCGCCCGATTCCAAGGAGTACAAGTTAATCGGCCGGCCAACCGGCATCGTCCTGGTGACCGAAGACGTGATCGCCAAGTACTACGAATGGCGAAGGCGCGGCGTTCTGTTTGGTTTTACGCCTAGGCTGCGGCGCGTCAAGCGGGAGTCGGAAGACGAATCGACCGTTTGGGGCGGTGTGTTCACACGCTTCAAAGATGTCGACGGAAATTCCTTCGCGCTGGTTGGTTTCGACTTTATAACTCGAGAAATTGAGGCGGAACGCCGGCGGATCGCGGAGAAGCTGGAAGCGGAACGCCGCGCCACGCAGGAATTAGAGATTGCCAAGCAAGTCCAGGCCAGGCTCTTTCCTCAAATGCTGCCGCCCATGAAAACGCTGGACTACGCTGGCTCCTGCATCCAGGCCCGGCAGGTAGGCGGCGATTACCACGACATCCTCGATCTCGGTCGCGGACGTTTCGGACTGGTGATCGGGGATATTTCAGGTAAAGGAATCGCGGCTGCCCTTTTGATGGCGAACCTGCAGGCCAATCTGCGAAGCCAGTGCGCGATCGCGCTGGACGATCTGGAGCGCCTGCTGTGCTCGGTGAACCGGCTCTTCTATGAGAACACCAGCGAAAGTTCCTACGCGACACTCTTTTTCGCCGAATATGACGACCATGCGAGGCGACTGCGCTATGTCAACTGCGGCCATCTGCCGGGGTTAGTCCTCCGCCAGGGCGGCGCCGTGGAAAGGCTGGGTTCCACCGCGACACTGGTTGGAATTTTCGAAGAATGGGATTGCTCGATCGCGGAATGCCAGCTTGCGGCGGGCGATTCTCTAGCACTTTATACCGATGGGATCACCGAATCGTTCAACGATGCCGGAGAGGAGTTCGGAGAGCAACGCTTGATCGAAGCGCTGCGGCGGCATCGGGACTTGGCTCCGCGGGCCGTGATCGCATCGATTGTCGACGAAGTTCAACGATTCAGCCCGCATGAACAGTGGGACGACATCACGTTGATTGTGGCGAAGTGCCGGGATTGCTAGGAAAAACGAACTCTCGTATCAGAGCCGGGTTCCAGCTTCGCCGAGATCGCCGTCGTCGCGCGGCCATAAAGATCTGGTGACTGCATAGCGCGGCATTGAGCTTCAAAGCTGTCGCGCGGTCCCTGCCAGCGCAGATCGTCCACAGTCTCGAAGACCGGCGCATCGAGCTTAAGGGTCGCGAGCGTGCGGAACAACATGGCATCGTCCCAGGAGTTGAACAGCGAAGCCGATAGCCGGCGGGCATTGGCGATCGAGGGATGCCACTCTCGCCAATCTTTTGGAATGTCCTCAAGCTTCCGATATTGGGACAGGGTTTGGGCCGCGGCCTTTTCGCCCCACCCGAGCACGCCTGGAAATCCGTCGGCGCTGTCGCCGACGACAGCCAGGTAGTCGGGAATGGATTGCGGCTTCACGCCGAACTTCGCTACCACGCCGGCTTCGTCGCGCAAGATGTTGCGGCGGCGATCGAGCTGGACCACGCGTGTGCCGGCCACGCATTGAGCGAGATCCTTGTCGGGGGTGCAGATGATTACTTGATTTACACGATCATCCTGCGCTCCTTTGGCAGCGGCGGAAGCGAGCGCATCATCGGCCTCGTAGTAGACCATCGGCCACACCATCACTCCCATTGCTTCCAGGGCTTCCTCGAGAATCGGGAATTGGGAGAGCAGCGTCGCGGGAACGCCTTCGCTGGTCTTGTACCCGGGATACAAATCGTTTCGAAAAGACTCGACCACATGATCGGTGGCGACTCCGATATGAGTGGCGCCGCGCTCGATCATCGACAGCACCGATCTCAGCACCCCGCGCACGGCCCCGATTTCGCGGCCATTCAAATCCAGGGCCGCGGGGACTGCGAAAAAGTGCCGGAACAGTTCATAGGTGCCGTCGACCAGGTGCAGATCCATGCAACTCCGAGTATAAATTAGGGACAGTGCACTCAAATACCGATTTTCGGCGGTGGAAACTGGTATTTGAGTGTACTGTCCCTAATTATGAACGTTAAGCAGTTGGTCCCGTTCCTGCACGTGTCCAGCATGGAAACATCGCTGCGTTACTACGTCGATGGACTTGGCTTCACGATAAAGAACAAATGGGTAGTGGATGGAAAGGTCCGTTGGTGCTGGTTGGAGTTGGGCGGCGCGGACGTGATGTTGCAAGAATTCCGCAGGCCGCCGCAACCCGGAGACGGCATGTCGCTCTGCTTTCAAGCCGAGGACGCCGTAGCTCTTTATCACGAATTCGGATCTCGCGGGATCGAGGCGTCCGAGCCGCAGGTCGGGAACGCCCTGTGGGTAACGAACCTTGCGGATCCGGATGGGTATCGGCTGTCTTTTTCGAGCCCCACGGACACGCCCGAAGAGACCAAGCTTTCCGAAGTACAGGCCGGTCCATAAGCGCCGCCTCACCCGGCGCTCTGTTTTCTGTCACACTCGTAGTTCATGCCGGGAAGGTTAATTTCCCATGTGGCGGGGGCCTGTCTGGCCCTCTCCACCGTCCCCTCCTCGCTCCCGCAATCCAAGCCGGCCAGTGAACCCGCCGTTACGTTTCCCTCGCAGGAAACACTGGTCTATAGCGTCGAGTGGCGCCTCATCGATGCCGGCGAGGCACGCCTGATCCAGAACCCCAAGCACTCCAAGCTGCGTCTGGAATCCACGGGTCTCGTTTCCAAACTCTATAAGCTTGACGACACCTACGATCTGGATATGGAGGGCGATTACTGCGCCCTCGGCACCACTCTAGATGCCATGGAACGGACGCGGCATCGCGAGACCAAGGTGATCTACGATTACTCGAAAGGAAAGGCCAGCTATGTCGAGCGGGATCTGATCAAGAACAGCGTCATGAAAACCGCTGAGACAGAAATTCCGGCGTGCACGCACGACATCATTGGAGCGCTCCATAAGCTTAGAACGCTGAAGTTGGAACCCGGCCAGTCCACGATGATGGCGGTCAGCGACGGCAAGAAGTCCGCGTCCGCCCGCATCGAAGCGCAACAGAGCGAGCAGATCAAGACCACCGCTGGAACGTTCAATACCGTTCGTTATGAGGCCTTCGTATTCGGCGGAGTGCTGTATGCGCGTAAAGCACAACTGCTCATCTGGATCAGCGATGACCCGCGGCGGTTGCCGGTGCAGATTCGCATTCGCTTGAGCTTTCCCGTCGGCACGATCACTCTTTATCTGGAAAAGGAGGAGCACTAGTGAAGAAATTTTGGCTGGCCTGTTTGGCGATCACCTTATCGGCGCAGCAGCCCGAATCCAACCAGGCGCTCATGCCGGCCAGGGAGTTGCTGGATTCGTATCAGCGCGTGATCCAGCTCATGGAATCGACCACCGTGTCGGTTCCAGAGCTAGCTCGGGCGGGCGCTCCGTTGATCGAGAATGCGCGGCAGGCCTTTGCGAACGTGCGGGCGACCCCGGCCGACGCGGCCTCGAATTATGCGTTTCTAACCACTTTGCGCGCCTATCTGGCGCTGTCCGACGCGGTGCCTAAGCCCTTTCCCTTCTCAGTCGAAGAGCAGAAGCAATTCAATGATCTGCGTGACGCCTCGGTCCGGATCGAGAGCCATTTTCGCGCATTGATCGAGCTGAAAGACCGCCAAATACGCAGCCCCGATCGCGACAATCTGGCGCGCTACACGGAGATGGACGCGCGGACGCCGCCTGCGCAAGCGGACAAGCCGCGGGTGGTGCTGTTGGGCGATTCCATCACCGACGGCTGGCGGCTGAATGAGTATTTCGCGGACCGCGACTTCATCAATCGGGGAATCAGCGGCCAGATCACCGGCCAGATGTTGGGGCGCATGGAGCCAGACGTCATCAATTTGCAGCCTGCCATCATGCTGGTGCTAGGAGGCACCAACGATATCGCGCGCGGCGTTCCCCTTTCCACTATCGAGGAGAATTTCACCGCGATCGCCGACCTGGCCGAGTTCCATCAGATCAAGGTGATTCTTGCTTCGGTCCTTCCGGTCAGCGATTATCACAAGGACGTGAACCCCAACTACGAAATGACCCGGACGCGCCCGCTCGCAACCATTCGCGCGCTCAACGATTGGATCAAAGGTTTCTGCGCGCGCCGCGATTTCACTTATCTCGATTACTATTCGCAAATGGTGGATGCGAACGGCTATTTGAAGGCCGACATTGCCGACGACGGTCTGCATCCCAACAGCTTGGGATACCGTATTATGGCGCCATTGGCGCTAGCGGCCGTCGACAAAGCTGCCGCCGTGGGCCCGGCGCCGAAGCCGAAGAAGCACCGATTATTCGGCAATTGAGCGGGTTGATCGCTTTCGCCGGAAGAGAGCGCCATAGACCGTAGCGGCCAAGCCGCCAACTTCTCCGAGGGTCACCGCGCCCAGCCACTTCAGAAAAGTCGCGTCAAGGTTGAAGCCTCCAACTCGGAACCCTTGGAGGATGATAATAAACATTGTGGCAGCTAGCATGAACCCATACGCCCAATAAAGGAAATGTAAAGCGCCGCGCTATTTCTTGGCCAACGCAGAGTCTCGGGCTGGCGTACCTGCGAGTTCGCCTGGGTTCTTCAAACGCGGAGCAACTCTTTCCACAGCGGGAAGGAGCACCTGTCTGTATTGATCTCGCGATTCGTCCACTGAGGCGATAATTCGCCCGGCCTTTCGTTCTCGGACGGCCCATTCCAGTAGCGTAATTGCCTGGTTGAACAGATCTTTCTTCGTGGAGATGCCAAGCTCCTTCATGAGCGCTTCTAACTCTTGAAGATGCTCTTTCGTGAGGTCTAGCTGAAGTCTTGCGGGCATTAATGCTTTCACCGATCCCCTGGGAACGCCTAACGACACGTAGCCATCAAGAAAGTTCGAAACTGCGTCGGAACTCTCTGCGGGGAGACCTAAGCTCACAATATCATCAATAAGCGAGGCAATACAAGTAGCGAAATGAGTAGAAACCGAGGGGCACGCCTATAAAACAAGTTCGCTTTGAAGACAAGAATCGGATAGTTCGCCACCCCCGAACCCCTTAGCATTGGTGTTGTCAGGAGAAATCACAATGACCACAATGCCGGCGTTTACAATGATGGATGCCCCAACCGAAATGGCGCACAGCGAGCAGGAATTCTGGAGATCGAGCTACTGGGACGCGGTGACCGGGCGCGACCGCGCCATGGACGGTGTTTTCTTTTACGCCGTAAGAACCACCGGCGTTTATTGCCGTCCGTCGTGCCCCTCGCGACGCCCGAGATCCGAGAATGTTGTGTTCTTCCGCACCCGCATGGGCGCCGAGCGCGCTGGGTTTCGTCCTTGCAAACGCTGCAAGCCGGAGCGGGATATTCAGACCGACGCCAATTCGGAACTCGTCGAGAAGGTGTGCCGCTATATCGATGCGCACCCCGACCAACCGTCCACGCTCGGCGCATTAAGCGGCGCAATCGGGCTGAGCCCCTTCCATCTGCACCGGACATTCAAGGCGCTGACCGGAATCACGCCGCGCGCTTATGCCGATTCCCGGCGCCTGGAATCTCTGAAGGCTGGTCTGCGCGAAGGCCATTCGGTGACGCGGTCGCTTTACGACGCCGGGTACGGATCGAGCAGCCGGCTCTACGAGCGCGCGTCCTCGCAGCTCGGCATGACGCCATCGCGTTATCGCAAGCAAGGCTCGGGAGTCGCAATACGGTACGCCATCACGGAAACCCCCATTGGCCGGCTGCTGCTGGCGGCGACGGCGCGCGGCATTTGTTCCATCCAGTTCGGCAATTCTGACACCGCCCTCGAGGCCGCGCTCAAAAGCGAGTACCCGGAAGCGGAGATCGTGCGCGCCGACAAACAGCTTTCGGGTTGGGTTCGCGCCCTGCGCGATCGACTAAACGGCGACAGCACTGCCGCGCTGCCGCTGGACATTCGAGCGACTGCCTTCCAGCGGCTGGTCTGGGAACAGCTCCGTGCGATTCCCGCCGGCGTCACGCGATCCTACGGTGAGATTGCCAAGCGCATTGGACAGCCGCGAGCCGCCCGAGCCGTGGCGCGCGCCTGTGCCACGAATCCGGTGGCAGTCGCGATACCGTGCCATCGCGTGGTTCGCGAAGACGGCGCGTTGGGAGGCTACCGCTGGGGAGTCCAGCGTAAACAAAAACTTCTGGCCCTGGAAAAGAAACGCTCAGTTTCCAAATCCGGCTGAAATCAGCAGAACGCCCAGCTTGGCGCCGTCGGCGGGCGCGATATAAGGATTGCGGACCTGCATTTTGACGATGGTGTAGTCGTCAGTTCGCAGCCAGTCTTCAGGCACCGCATGACGATAGACGTGGTCGCCGACCTCGGCGTAGCGAACGCGTTGGAGCAGGTGGCCATTTATGAAATAGTCGATAACCAGCGGTCCGGTTTGTTGGAACGTGTCTTTGGAGAGCTGGAAATGCGCGGCGAAAAAGCGATTCTTCTTGGATGCGAGCCGGAATTTTAGCTCAGGAGCGTCCAATGTCCAGCATACGACCGATTTTGTCCCGCACATGATTATATCGTCGACGAAATACTTGTAGGCGTCCACGCTCGACACCGTCATGTTCTCGCCGATCTGCGCCCCCGGCTGATCCGCTTTCACCAAGCGAAGCCGCACGCTGCGCTGGGTATCCGCATTATCAAGCTCAACGTAACGTTCGCCTTGGAAGGTGAAGATATGATCGTAGTGGTCCAGTTCGTCGACCGGAATTTGCTGCGGGAGGGGGCCGTTCAATTGAGTAATGAAAGGGTCGTCCTCCAGATAAATCAGCCGAACAGTAAAGAAAAGGTCCCAGACGCCGCCGTCCAGGGGAGTTTGGACAAACAGAAGCCGGGAACCGCGGCCCAGCTTTGGATACATTTGCAATAACTGCTCTTTTGCAATTTTGATCGGAGGATCGGTCGAAAGCGGCGTCCGCCGCCAATGACTATGGTGAATCATTCCCAGCGCGGCAGCCGTCGAGACGAAAATGAGAGCCATCGCTACGGAACTCGACAGCCGAAGTGAGCGAGGGCTGACGCTCACCAGCTTTTCCTTGATCCAGACCAGCACAACGGCCAAATAGAGGGCCAGGCCGATGTTCGGAAGATATAGAACAAAGCCTTCGCGCGCGCTTACGAACGAGACCGGCAGCAGCGTGATCTTGAAAAATAGCAGCCCGAACCACATGCGACGCGAGCGCAGCAAGAGCGCGGCGGCAGCCAGCATTGCATAGAAGGCGATGACCCCGGCCGCGCTGAAGGGGTGACTCGAATATGTGAGATAGCCCAGATAAACTTCGGTATCGTGGAGGAAGGTTGGCCACGTGAAGTGAGAAATGTAGGCTGGTGTTCGGCCCAGACCCTGCGCCGAAGTCTTGGCTGAAATGTAGCCGATGAGGCAGATGCCCGAGATTAGCGCGCCGCGTCCCTCATGGATCAACCACCGGCCCGCGTCGGCGAGCCTTCGCCAATGCGGGGTGTGAAACAGAAGCTCGTAAACGATCAGGATGGGCGGAAGCGTGGCGCCCATTTCTTTCGAATTCAGACAACAGACGAAAATCGCTATGAAAGCCGCGAGATTCCAACCCCTAAGATATTCGTCTCGCTCCCTCACCCGGATATAGACCAGCAGCGCGAGAAAAAAGAACAGGAAGCAGTAGATGTCATACAGCGAGCCGGCGTTGTAATACAAATAGTCGAAGTTGCCATGTACCGACCAGATCAATGTCCCTAGAGCGGCAGTTTCGCCGGAACCGCTGATTCGTTTCAGAACAACGTACGCCAGATAAAGGTTAAACAGAAAACTGGCATAATACACGATATAGAGAGGGCGCGGATTGAATCCAAAGAGCGCGAACAGGGTTCTGTAAATCACGCCACCGAAGGGCCGATAGTACGGCGTCCAGAACAGAATATTTGCGCGGACCAAGTCCCCCACGGGACGGCTGCAATATCCATACAGATTCATCACATCGTCGCCGCTGAAATACATGGTCAGCCCGCGCCAGGTGAACGCCACGAAGAAGATTCCGATGAAGAGGCCGGTCAGTTTGCCGGTGATGCGCCGCATAAATCGCCGCTCAGGCGGTCCAGGACATCCTATTACTTCGGCCAGGGCGGCTGAATCAACGCCGGGATAGCATTCACCGCCTTGATGTCCGGCGGAGGGAAAGATAACTGGCGGGCCAGGAAAGCAATGCGATCGCGCGTGGCTGCCGCGTTTAGCGCATGTGGCGCGTCATAAACCCTCAGCTTTTTGGGCTCGCTGACAATCTCCAAGTATCGCTTGGCAATGCCGCCATTCAGAAACGGCTCGTTGCTGGCGTATTGCAGGAATACGGCTGCCGGCGCGGCATGGGAGACATACTTTCCGGCATCCATCCAGGCAAACCTGGCGGCAAAAGCATCAAATTTTTCCGGTCCGACTTTCTGCCGGTATTCCTGAAACATCTTGGTTGACCGATCCACGTCGTCCGAGAGGTCGCCCGCCATGATCACGAAGGCTTTGAAGCGCTTGTCGATTCCGCTCAGGAAACCGCCGGCCGTTGCGTCACAACTGTGGCCGGCATACGCCAAGCGATTGGGATCGATGTCCTTGCGAGCCAGTAGCAGATCGGCGCCCCGGCGGAGGTTCACGTCCTGTTGCACCTCGACGGCGATCTGCTTCTCGTTCAGAGGCAGTTTGTCTTCGATGAAGCCCGGATGCACGATCACATGGTCGGGTAGCAGCGAGACGACGCCTGAGTGCGCCAGCACTATCGCCTCATCGAGAAACTCGGTGCGGTTCTTTTTCTCCGACCCCGGCATGCACCAGTGTCCATATATCACGGCCGGAAACGGGCCCTTTCCAGCAGGGACTACCAGGTAAGCGGTAACTATGCCGCCATTTGGGCCAACAGCCGCGCCCCGGTCACCGATGGGGCTCGAATAAGAGATGTCATAAATCTTGACGCCGCCGCGATCTTGAACGCCGGCTTGCTTAACGTTCAAAGGCGCGCGCTGGTCATAATCCCAGTGATGAAGAAGTTGCTTCTCTGGCTTCTGAGCGAAAACTACCGCCACAAAGAGAAAGACGAGACCGGCGACGTTGTTCACCAACTCAAATATATCAACTGCGTTCGCGTTCGCTGCTCCGGGATATACTTGTCGGAACTGGAGGGCCTTCGAATGAAGACGCTGGCGAGTTGGTTGGTCGTGACTTCGTTAGGTGCGACTGCCTACTCGCAGCCGCGCAGCCCGTCTCCAGCCATTCTGTACGAAGGCAGTCGTTTGATTATCGGCGATGGGAGCGCACCCATCGAAGGCGGAGCTTTCGTCGTCCGGAGCGGGCACATCACGGCCATCGGACATAAAGGCGCCATCCAGGCACCCGCCGGGTCCACTCGCGTGGATCTGACTGGCAAGACCGTGATGCCGGCGATGATCAACGTACACGTCCACATCGGTTACGAGGGATACACCAGTTGGGGCGCCCAGAACTACACGTCACAGAACGTTCTAGACCATCTGCAGCGCGAGGCGTTCTATGGGGTCGGGGTCACCGAGACTGTGGGCAGTAGCCCGACTGACGCCTCGATCGAGTTTCAACGCGACCAGCAAGCGGGCAAATTTCCAGCAGCATCGCGGTTCTTCTTCGTGCCCGGTATGGCGCCGCCCAACGGCGGTCCCGATCCGGTCCTGCGGAAGGCAACCACCGCGCTACACGTCGTGAACGAAGTTTCGACCGGCGAGGAGGCGCGAGCGGTGGTTCGGGCGCTAGCCGCCAAGAACATCAAGAGCGTCAAGATCTGGGTGGACGATCGGCGCGGTACGTATCCAAAGATGACGCCCGAGGTTTATGAGGCGATCATTGACGAAGCCCACCATCACGGGATGATCGTGCATGCCCACGCCACAACGCTGCCGGATCAAAAGGCGGTCGTGCGCGCGGGGGCCGACGTCCTGGTTCACATGGTGCAGAACGAAAAGCTGGATGACGAGTACCTCGCGCTGCTGAAGGAGAAAAAGCCGTACTGGGCGACGGTGATCGGGCTGGGGGATCGCACGGCCGTTTGCGAGTATGACCCGTTCTTTGAGCAGGCGCTGCCCGCGAAGTTGATCGCCACTATTCGTGCCACTACGGAGCAGCGTCCGCTGACGCCCAGCTGCGGGCCACCCTCTCCGAACGCGGTCGCGCGCGAGGCAATTCTCGCCTACAACTTTCCGAGGATGATCGCGTCCGGCGCCCGCATCGTGCTCGGCACCGATACCGGCATTGAGCCCGGCCATACGTTCGGATCGGGGGAGCATCTGGAGCTGGCGCGATGGGTGCAACTGGGGCTTACCACCGCGCAGGCGATCGTGGGCGCGACTCAGCGGCCCGCGGAATTGTTGGGCCTTAAAGATGCAGGAACACTCGCCGTGGGCATGCGCGCCGATTTCATTGTGCTGGATGCAAACCCGCTGGAGAACATCCGCAACACGCGCCAGATATCGAGTGTGTATCTGGACGCGGCGAAATTCGATCGAGACGCGATGCTCGCGCGGTGGAAGAAAGCGGACGTGTCGCAATAACGGCCGACGCGGCATCCCCTCAGCGGTTTTGACCGACCCGCCCGCTGCGGCCCACCTTGTATCCTGGAGTAGAGTGCTTCGCAGCCTCCTACTGTTTCTTTCCCGCCAGTCCTGGCTTCGTCACTGGATGGAAACCTCATCGGCCGCCGAGCGGTTGACCTCTCGCTTCATTGCCGGCCACAATCTGGAAAGCGAGGTCGCGGTGTGCCGGCGTTTGAACGCGGAAGGAATCCTGGCTTCGCTCGACCATTTGGGCGAGAGCGTAAAGTCGCTCGAAGAAGCCGATCGATCTCGCGATGCATATCTTTGCGCGCTGGATCGGATTGCCACACTTGGCCTCCAGGCCACTGTATCGATCAAACTCACGCAGCTCGGTCTGGATTTTTCCAAGGCCGCGTGCCAAGCCAATGTCGAACAGCTCGTTCAGCGCGCCAAGGCTATCGGAACGTCGGTGGAGATCGACATGGAGTCGAGTGAATATGTGGATCGCACGCTGGCTCTGGTATCTGACTTGCACGTCAGATTTGGGAGTGTCCGCGCTGTAATACAAGCGTATCTTTATCGAAGCGAGAACGACATCGAAGATTTATGCCGGCAGTCGATCCCCGTGCGGTTGTGCAAAGGCGCTTATCAGGAGCCGTCCGACGTGGCTTTTCCTCGCAAAGCCGATGTTGACCGAAACTATGTGCGCTTGATGACGAAACTTTTCGAGCGCGGGACGAATCCAGCCATTGCGAGCCATGACGAACGAATCATCCCGCAGGCCGTCCAATATGTCAGGGAACGAAATATTGCGCCTGGCCGTTTTGAGTTTCAGATGCTTTACGGCATACGCCGCGACCTCCAGCGCCGCCTGGTGGCGGAGGGCTATCGGCTGCGCCTTTATGTGCCCTATGGCGATGCGTGGTATCCATATTTTATGAGGCGTCTTGCCGAAAGACCCGCCAACGTTCTATTCCTGGCGAGGAATCTATTGAAAAGCTGAAAGTGGGCCGATTACGTAGTAGTGGGAGAAGGGGAACCGTACAATGATAAGAGGAGTCCAATAGTCATGAAGTATTGGGCCTATTTCTTGGCGAAACTGGCCGCGGCGGTCCTGCTCATGTGGACGGCCCGGGCCGCCATTCGCCTTTGTTTCCCGCACCCCTCGATTTTCCTGGGCCAGCGGCTCGATCCATTCATGCATGATCTGGGCTATACCTCTGCCATGATGCTGTTTTTCTTCTTTTGTGCTGGCTTGCTCCACCTGATCGTCTGGGATCAGCGCTACCGCTGCCGCACTTGCCTGCGTTGGCTGCGCATGCCCGTCATCCGCGGCTCCTGGCCGAATATGCTCCTGTTTGGCCAGCCTCGCACCGAGTACATCTGCATCTACGGCCATGGCACGCTGAAGGTCCCCGAAGTTCAGATCACCGGATCGAGTAGAGACTGGGAACCCCACGACGAAGATATCTGGAAGGAACTGGAAGCGCTCGAGGCCGGCCGGAAGTGAAGCCAGCCGCCCGGGTCTTGCGGCCAATCGCGGGCGTGGCGGTGCTCTTGGTTCTGGTAGGAATCGCTATCATCCTGATCCCGCCTTACGTCGAAAATCTAAAACTTCAGCGCTTCGTCAATGACCTCATTGACGATCAAGCAACCGCCGCGTTGCCACCTGAAGTCATTCGCCAACGCGTGGTGGATCGCGCGGCTGCACTGGGCCTTCCCGTCCACACCGAGGACGTCCAAGTGAAGCAAGTCCACAATGCTATCCGCATCGATGTGCTCTATGTCGTGCACGTCGATGTCGCCAGCTACACAGTCGATTTGCACTTCCGTCCAGCGGCCGGCGGAACCTAAAGGTTAGCGAGTGGCCCGAAATTCGGACAAGACCGGTTCTTCGATTTCCGCCGGTGCAAGCGATACCACTGTAACCCGTTGTCCCTCGCGCAGAGCCTGAAGCAGAAGTTGGCAGCCGTTCCGGAAGCGAACCGCGTCCCGATAAGTGTTCACCTCGGCGCTCACCTCGACGAACTTCACCTCTTCCACCTCTCCAACCCCCAACTCTCGTTGCAATCCCTTGGGGATGTCTCGAAGGATGAGTCTGGCCCCCGGCGGCACGCACACCGCGGGAGTGTGTTTATCGGGCTGCCATTGCGGGCGGTTTGCTCTGAACCATTCTTTGATCGCGGCCCACGACCACGGCTTCTTAGCAGCCGGGCAGGAATTCGCGGTGATGACCGGGCGAAGATCGGACGGTGCTGCTAAACCAAGCGACGCTCCGCCGAATCGGTGAATAACTAATTCCTCGCCGTCGGAAGCGAGGCGATTCGGATACACATGCAGTGAATAGTCACACATTGTTTTTCTCCATGGGTTGGACGCCGAGTCCCGTATTCGATGGCCGAAAGTAACCGTGACTTGGCCCCATGAAGAAGAGATTAGACTGGAGTTATGGAGAAAGCAAGTTTTGGAGCCGGCTGTTTTTGGGGAGTGGAGGCGGCCTTTCGCCAGATCAAAGGTGTGAAGTCCACGGCGGTGGGATACATGGGAGGCAAACTCAAGGATCCTACCTACCAGGATGTTTGTACGGACCGGACCGGTCATGCCGAAGTGGTCCAGGTGGAGTTCGATCCGTCCGAAGTGTCCTACGAGGATTTGCTGCGCGTATTCTGGGATAATCACGATCCCACTACGCTGAACCGGCAAGGCCCCGACACAGGAACGCAATACCGCTCGGTTATCTTCTATCACACGCCCGAACAGGAAATTGCTGCCCGGGCGTCCAAGGAAGCGTTAGGAAAATCGGGACGGTTTAAGCGGCCGATCGTTACCGAAATTGTCCCCGCGCCCGAATTCTGGAGGGCTGAAGAATACCATCAGCAATACCTCGAAAAGCGCGGTTTGGCGCATTGCCATCTCTAGGCGCTTAAAGACCAGAATGCCCGCCTCATCGTAAGATGCGGCGGGCATTGGATAGCCCTCGGAGGAGTGAGCTAATTCCAGTAGTATTGTCGCTCTTCCAGTACTAAGTTGCAATCAGTTTAATCGCTTAAGTGGTACGTAAGGTACCGGTAGTAATTGTAGGATTCCCCACAAACCTGACTTATCGCCCGAATAGCGATTCTACCGCTCCCACTACGATGCAAAATACCGCGAACCCGAAGATTCCGTATTGAACCCATAACCGGGTGGCTCGAATGATCGTAATGTTATCAGCGGCGTCGATCCATCGCGTATGCGGCGCGTCCATGAGTGGCTCCGGCTCCATATTGGAGGCCGGAAGCCAAACGTGGAATGAGACATCCGAGGGCTTGGTCCCAAAACCCGAGCGATGTCGTACTAGCCCTCGGACGGCGGAACTTCAATTACTTCGCCGGCTTCAGCTCGGCGTATAACTGTCCGACAAACCGTTGTGAGGTCTCTTGCGCCTGAGGAATCTTCGAGTCATACTCCGCGGTCGGATGAGCGGCGACAGTCTCTTCGGGAGTCTTGCCTTGCTGAACCAGTTTCGCGACGCGATCGCGAATCGCCAGAATCATATCGCGATGCGCGATCAGCGCCATTCTGTCGACAGTGGGTCCATGGCCGGGAATGATCTTGGTATTCGGCCCCGCCAATCCGATCGTGACGCCCAGGCCTTCCAGCATCCCGTTGAGCGAGCCGCCGTTGACGCGGTCAATATTGGGATAGCCGACCGAACGAAAATAATCGCCGGTCATCAACACGTCGGCATTCTTAAAATGCACCAGCGTATCTCCGTCCGTGTGAGCCCGCGGAATGGGAATCAGATCCACCTCTTCGCCGTCCATGTGAAATGTGAGCCGCCCCCGATAGGTCACCAGAGGAAGAGCCGCCGGCGGCATCGGTGGCCGGCCCGGATTGGCGCCCGCCGGAGGAATCGGCTGAGCCAGGCGATCCCGCAATTCGTCGCGGGAGAAAATCACCACGCCCATTTTGCCGAGATTCTCGTTGCCGCCGGTATGATCGGGGTGAACGTGCGTGTTGATCATGAAACGGATCGGGCCGGTCGAAATCTGATGGATGGCCGCCACGATTTTGTCGGTCAGCGGAGCGAATTGCGAATCCACCATGAGGACGCCATCTGAGCCTGTGAGCACGCCGATCATTCCGCCCTGTCCTTCGAGCGTATAGAAGTTGCTCGCCACCTTAGTGGTCTTGATCTCGACTTTGCTGAAGTCGGGCGGAGCCTGCGCGTTCCCGGAAACGGCCCATGCGGCCAGCGCCAGCAGCGCAGATTTAATAGTTCGGGTATTCATGCCGACCGCTCCTTCTGTGGGAAATTCGAGTTCCTATCATAACCCGTTTACAGGTTCGGTCGGTCTCAGTATAATGAGCGTGCCGCTTAAAGGAGGTCCCATGAGGCGATGTCTCATTTATTGCTTTGTCGTTGCCGCGCTGCTGCTGTCCGTTCAGCCGCACTTCGCTCAAGGTCCCGGCGCCAACCCAGCCATGTTGAAGGCCAAGGCGGAGAATGTGCCCGAAATTTCCGCCGAGCTTGTTCCCAACTTCTTGAAGCTTCCACCCAACCTCTATTTTGGTGAAAGCATCGGAGTCGCCACCAATTCCAAAGGACATGTTTTTGTCTACGACCGCGGCCATGAGACGCGTCTGTTCGAGTTCGATCAGACCGGCAAGTTCCTGCGCTTCATCGGCGAGGGCCTTTACGGCTTCACTTTTGCCCACGTCGTGAGAGTCGATCCGCAGGACAATATCTGGGCCATCGATGAGGGCTCGAACATGGTGATCAAGTTCAATCCCGAGGGTCAGGTGCTAATGCTGCTGGGCCGAAGACCGGAAGCGCATGGGCTGGTGGCCTCGCCGCCCCCCGGAACGCCTGAGCCGGAAGCGCAGCCTTATGTATTCAACCGGCCCACCGATGTGGCTTGGGATGCGGCCGGAAACATCTACGTCTCCGACGGCTACGGAAACGCGCGCGTGGTGAAGTACGACAAGAATGGAAGATTCATCAAGTCGGTTGGGACCCACGGAAATCAGCCCTATCAATTCAATACGCCCCATTCGATCGCGTCCGATGCCAAGGGCAATGTCTATGTCGCCGACCGGGGCAATCGGCGAATTCAGGTCTTCGACAGTGATCTGGTGTTGCGCGCGATCTACGATCAGGTGGGCACTCCTTGGGCGGTCTGCATCACTCCCGGGCCCCATCAATATCTCTATAGCTCAAATTCAAATCCGAACAATAGTGGTCCCGAAGTAACGGCGGTCACCGGCGAAATTTACAAGATGGAGCTGGATGGAACGATCGTAGGTAAGTTTGGAAAAGGCGGCAAGCTGCCCGGCCAGTTCAGCACGGTCCATGAGATCGACTGTCGAAACGATAACGAAGTGACGGTTGCCGAGATCACCGGTTGGCGGGTGCAAAGATTCAAGCTCTCACCCACCACCCAAACTTCGAGCGCGAGGCGGGAGTAACCATATGACCAGGCTCTTTCTGTTCGCCGCTCTATCCTGCACCGGCTCGCTTTTTGCGCAGCTATCCGTTCCGGAGATACCCTTCGATTCCACTCCCAACTTTCTGAAGATGCCCGAACATATCTACCTCGGCGAAGCGGTCGGGGTGGCGACCAACTCCAAGGGGAACGTCTTCGTCTACACGCGAACCGGCAATTCATATGTGAGCTATGGGACCTCGCGCGCTTTCGCTAATGGCGGCGCGCGGTTGTTCGAGTTCGATCCCAGCGGCAAGTTTGTGCGCGAGATCGGCCGCGACCTTTACGGATTTGTTTTCGCGCACACCGTTCGCATCGATCCACAGGACAACATCTGGGTGGTCGATGAAGGCTCGAACATGATCATCAAGTTCAACCCCGAGGGCCGAGTGGTAATGACCATGGGCAGAAAAGCGGAGGATATGCGCGTGCCCACCGCTCCTGCGCCCATGCTGGAAGGGCCCGGCGCCGCGGGTGGTGGCCGGGGCCCCGGTGGAGGAGGTGGTGGCGGCGGGGGGCGTGGGGGCGCCGGAGCGGCTGGCGCGCCCGTTGGAGCGGGTGCTCAGACGGATGTCTTCAATCGGCCAACCGACGTCGCCTGGGACTCAGCCGGTAACATTTTTGTCTCTGACGGCTATGGGAACTCCAGGGTCGCGAAGTTCGATAAGAACGGCGTGTTCATCAAGTCCTGGGGTTCTAGAGGCACCGAGCCGGGGCAATTCAATACGCCGCATACCATCGCGACAGACGCGCAAGGCAACGTGTATGTCGGCGATCGCGGTAACCGGCGCATTCAGGTCTTCGACAACGGCGGAGAATTCAAGAAAGCGTACCTGAATGTCGGTGCTCCGTGGGCGGTTTGCATTTCGCCCGGCCCGCATCAGTATCTATTCAGCTCCAACTCGAATGGCACGGCCGACATGGAGAACGGCGAGATTTACAAGATGGAGCTGGATGGGCGAATACTCGGCAAATTCGGAACAGCCGGCAAGCTGCTCAAAGAGTTTGGCTCGGTCCACGAGATTGATTGCCGCAATCCCAACGAGATCCTGGTGGGTGAGATCACCAACTGGAGAGTGCAGAAGCTGACTCTGCATGCCGGCTCGAGCGGCACTCGATAGCCTCTATAATAGGGGTAAGAAAGCGCTCGACTGGACCGAGTGGAGGAGTTGCTTAAAGCGCAGGTAATCCTCTACGACACCACGCAAGAGCTTGCGCAGGCTCAGACCGAAACCAATGCTAAGTTAGCCGAACCTGGCCGCGCTGATCAACGTCGCCACAATAGGATCAAGTGGGGCGGGTCCCCTGACCCGCGCCGGGCGCCCACGCCCGGCCAACTA
>Ga0182024_10007225_pt1 | contig 24021 bp, 20 predicted proteins | sample P32metaG_FD_120480 | JGI IMG/M metagenome (GOLD analysis project Ga0182024, IMG submission 120480) | Permafrost microbial communities from Stordalen Mire, Sweden - P3-2 metaG (Illumina Assembly) | ecosystem: Environmental > Terrestrial > Soil > Wetlands > Permafrost | place: Sweden: Stordalen...
AACCCGGCCTCGGCTGGGTCGCCTGGTACCTCTACATCATCGACGACATGGTCACCCGCCAGGGCTACGCATTCCCAGCGATCAAGGAACCGCTCCCCAGCACCTACTTCCACCGCAACATGTCGCTCACCTTCATCGACGAGCCCGACGCGCTCCAGCGGCTCCGAGACCGCATCGGCGTCGAGAACATCTTGTGGTCCACCGACTATCCCCATCCCGTGACCAGCTGGCCCGACTCACGGGCACTCATCGACCGGGCCTTCGTCGACATCCCCGCCGACGAACGCGAGCTCATCCTGGCCGGCAACGCGACCCGCGTCTGGAATCTCTAGCGGCTCGGCGAGGTCTTGGCGGCGCGACCATCCGCGCAGAACGACTTACCACCATGAGCATCGTTGTCGTCGACGGGCTCGGCGGACTGCACCCTGCCACCCGAGCCTGCTGTGCAGCCGAGTCACTGGCTGAGACGCTCATCAACCTCGGTGAGGGGCCCCAGCGAACCCAGGCGGCCGATCATTCGCCTCGCGCGGAGCGAGCAAGGCGATGGCGCGGAGTAGAGCTCAACGAGATCCGTCGCGGTGCCGCTTTGTTCGGGCGTGCACAGCGCAACCTGGTGTCCGCCGATCCGACGGGTTAGGCGGGCTGGTCGAGGTAGAGGGACTCGGGAAACACTTCCCGGATTCGATAGGAGAACCCCTTGCCCCAGAGCCGGTAGGCCCGCCAGAACGCGTCGGGTTGGCGACCGGTCTGATCGAGCGCGAACGACACGGGCGTCCCGAGCAGCGCTGAGATCTGGCCGAGGCCCATGTCACCCTCAAGCAACAAGCGCCGGATATCGGGGTCGGTGGCCTGGGCCTCGGTCGTCGCACGGCCAACGGCGACCTGCTTGGCCGCGCAGACCAGGTCGACTTCTCGGAGTATGCGTCCATCCGTCTCGTGTTGATGGAGCAGTTCGATCGTGACGGGAGCGCCGAAGAACGCGGACAGCGTTCCCTGGAGTGTGCCCGCGGTTGCCAGTAGCACTCGTTGAACCGGCGTGAAGGTATGGAGCATCCTGAGGACGCCGTCCCGATCGACGATCTCGGCCATCGGCTGCCCGACTCACGGTGCTGGGGAGGCGACTCACGAACAGGTGACAGGCAAAAAGTAGACGGTTGAGACTGGGCGTGGTCGAAGACGATAAGAGGGCTCAGGGCCAGCGAGGGGATGCGTTGGCGTGCCCACCAGAGGCCAAAGACGGCGTCGGCCAGGTCTGAGCCGCGCGCCGCCTCGAATCGATGGACAGGTCCACGCGGGCACCAGGCCCGCGAGCCGGAGAAAGTTTCTCTGAGGCCCACTGCTAGCCTGGCCTGTCCCGAGGGCGGTTAGCTCAGGGGGAGAGCACTTCCTTGACGCCAGCCTGAGCTTGAACGGTGTGCGTCATCATCAGGATGGTGCCATTGCAAGGCCCACGACTGAGCGAACAGCTCCACTTCTCTGCTCTTAGCCCGCCTCGGCGCTCGCGCAGGAAGCGCTGTGCTCGTCTACCGACTCCGTGCGTGCCGGTAGAGGAGTCCGAACGAGGAGCGCCGCGGCACTGTCCGACGAGCCGGGAATGATCCACACGGCTCGGAGCCGCTTCAGTAGCCCCGCTTTCTTGACGTCAAACTCTTCGCTCGTTAGGAATCAAGCCTCTCGCAACTCGCCCAGGGGGCGAATTGTCTCCAGCGGGTAATCGGCACCTCCTGGGCTCGCATTCTGGGGCGTAGCCCGAACCCAGGAGTCGAGAAACGCCGAGGTGGGCGCCGCCGCGTTCCAGCCCGCCACATGGAGTTGCCGCTGGACACGAACGCGGCGCCGATCGGGATGATGACCTGCCAGGGATCGGTGCCGGTCTCGGCGAGGTAAACGAAAAAGCCGACCGCGCTGTAGTCGACGAGCAAAGCGCGATTCACCTTGTTCACCACCAACCCAGAGACGTGACGGTCGAGGTGCTTCACGATCATTAGTACTCGCATCGAGATGGTCCATCAGGGCGGCCCGCTGGATGACGGCACAGTGATCGCTCGTATTGCCATCCCTCGGCCCAGCGCGAAAGCCGAGGACGTGTACGTGCACCCTCGCATCGAGCACGGCGTAGTCATAGCCAAGACTCCCCGGACGCCAGAGGCCCACCTCGGCATGACTATCGACGGGATCAACGATGCCGTCGAACATGCTGCGGAGCGGCTTCGGCACCTGCTCCCGTAACACCCTCACCGCGCACCCACGGGATACGCTCCTCATGACAGGGAGGCTGTCGTGTGGGATTTCCTGTTCGGCTGGCTCATTGGGAGGGGCGTCGGGAACTCGCGTCTGCCTGACAGCGTCAAACAGGAGCAGTACGACGCGCGACGGGCAGCCCGACGGGCACGCCGAGGTTCCTCTGGACGGATGCAGGCGCGGGGACACCGGGAGGGCAGGGACTACGTCGTGCGGCGTGAGGACCCCCCGAACCCCTCGTAGCCATTTGGGGTAAGTCAGCGCCCGATCTGAGGTAGCACCCCGATCACCACGGCCCCCGTACGTTGGGGCGTCACGGCCGTGAGTTTCGCCAAACCCTCCGAGGCACATCGACGCTTGAGCTCCGCCGACCAACTTTAAGCGACCCGATCCACCGAGGCGTCGTGGTGACTAGTCACGCGTCCCCGCACCGATTGCTTCGTGCCTGCGCCGAGCGGAGGGCGAGCTTGGTGAAATACGCGCGTCGGGCGGCTAACGCTCGTCGCTGGCGCTCGACCGGAGACAGCACACCATCGGGGTCGACTTGTTGCTCGAAGCGCCGGTCGAAGGCTTGCCGGGCCGGCTGGGTGAGTTCCCGGGAGTCGCGACGGCTGTGGAGCGTGTAGGCGGCCATGCGCGCCCGGAGGCTGCGCTCGCTGGGTGGGTGTGGCGGTGTCGGTCTGGCTTCCATCGGGCCTCCATCATCGAGTTGGAGGCCCGAGCGTGCGGGTCCTACATAAGGCTCGACATAATTTCTAGGGGCCCGATAGTTCAGATTCTCTGGTTTTTTTGCTGGCGCGCGATCTGAACTTGCGAACCCCCAAAATCTGAACCAAATCGCCTCGAATCTGTGTCGCCCGCCAGGGTGATGGGACCACCTCTTCGCCAGCGGCATGGGACCACTTGTCGGGGTCTTCAGCGTCGGCGTCGGGATGATGGCGTCCGCCGTGCCGGGTCGTCAAGGTCGACGGCGTCGCTGGTGGTGGTGACGGTGGGCTTTTGGCGGTGCCGGTAGCTGTCGCCTTCGAGGACGAGCTCGTAGGCGGCGGACTGGAGCCGGTCGATGGCTGACTGGGCGAGGAGCGGGTCGGCCATGAGCGCGAGCCACTCGAGCGGTTCGCGGTTGGAAGTCACGACCGTCGCGGCGGATTGATGGCGTTCGACGATGAGCTCGTAGATCTCACTGGTGTCGATGGGGTCGAGCGCACCGAGCGCGAAGTCGTCGAGGATCAACAGGTCGACGCGCAGCAGCTTGCGGACTTCGGTGTCGTGGCTGTTGTCGAGCCGTGACGCGCGGAGCCGCCGGAGCATGGTGTCGGTGCGTTCGAAGTGGACGCTGTAGCGGCGACGGATCGCGGCGTGACCGAGCGCGGTGGCGAGGAACGTCTTGCCGACACCGACCGGTCCCATGATGACGACGTTGTGGCCGGCGTCGACGAACCGCAGCGAACACAGCTCGTTCCAGGTCTGCTGATCGAACGTGACGTTGGCGGTCGTGTCCCAGCGGTCGATGGTCATGGTCGAGTCGAGCCCAGCGATGCGGGCTCGCAGCACGGCGGAGCTGACGTCGCGGCGGGTGGCCTCATCCGCGAGGAGCAGCTCGAGGAACTCGGCGTGGCCGAGCGCGTTGGTCTTGGCGAGCGCGAGACGTTCGGGGAGCGTGTCGAGCAGCTTGCCGAGCTTGACGCGTCGCAGCAGGGCGCGCAACTCCGGAGTGACGACGGGCGCGGGCGCGCTCATCGGGCCTCACTGGCCTGATCAGCGTGAAACGCTGCTGCTGTGTTGCGATCTGGGGCCCGTTCGCGAGGCGGCCCGGTATCTGGGTGCGGGCGATTCGCTCGTCCGACGGCGAAGTGGTCGGGGTCGCGAGCGAAACGAGCGGTGACGACGGTGCTCACCGGTGCCGCGGTCGCGGTGTCGTTGTTCTCGGTGGCTCGTTCGAGCATGCGGCCGATGAGCCCGACGTTGATGGCCTCGTGCTCGAGCGCGCTCCCACACGCGGTGTTGACCCGCGCGGGTCCCCACTTCTTCACCAGGCCGAGCAGCGCGTAGACCTGGCGCATCTTGGTCCAGGGCAGCGGATGCTCGAGCAGAGCCGCCGCGAACGCGCCGATGGCGGGACCGTGCCCGGCGGCCATCCGCTTGAGGTGATCGAGGTCCCGGAGCGCGTACGCGGTCCGCTCCGCGGGCAAATCCCCTGGGTCGGTCACGCGTCGGCCCGGAGCCTGACGGGGATGGACCTTCACCAACTGGGCCCGGGCGAAGACCCGCACCAGCGCCCGATCCGCGCGCACCTCGACCCGCTGGCCGATCAGGTTCCCCGGGACCGAGTAGAGCGCCTTGGCGACCTCGATGTGATGGTCGCGATGCACCTTCGCGGTCGCATACACCGGCAGGTCATAGGGCGACGTCGGTGCCGGGGCCAACACGGGCTGCTCCTCGACCCGGAACACCTCCCCAGGCCGGGCCTGGATGGTGCCATGGGTGCGCATCCCGGCCCGCACCCGGCACCAGTCCTCGGCGCGACGTTGCGCGTCAGCGAGATCGACGAAGGTCTCGCCGGCGAAGAACGACTGACGCACGAACGGCACCGTCCGCTCCACACGAGGCTTGTCCTGGGGGCGGCGCACCCGGGCCGGATCGACTACGAACCCGCGGGACTGCGCGTACTCGACGAACGCCTGGTTCAACCGCGGCTCGGTCGCGTCTGCCTTCTCCACGATCGCCTTGAGGTTGTCGGGGATCACCGTGGCGAACACCCCGTCGAAGAACACCCAGGCCGCTTCGAACCCCGCGATCACATCCTCGAGTGTCTGGCGGAAGCTCAACCACACGAAGCTGTAACGCGACACCACCGGCGTGACGATCAACGCGTGGCAGTCGCGCTGACGGCCCATGTCCGGGTCGAACATGCGGCCCATCTTCCCGAAGTCGACCTGCAGCTCGTCGCCCGGCTCGCCGTCATTCACGCGCACCGTCGTGCCCCGCCGGCCCCGGCCCACGTCACACACCTCAAGCGCGTAGCGATGCAACGTCCGCGCTGGCACCACAATCCCCCGACGGACGAGCAGATCATGGACCTTCACCACCGTGAGCTCATCCTTCTTCAACCAGTCGTGGATCAGCTCGTGGTTGGCGACCAGCAGCCGCCACGCCTCACCATGGCCGTCACCGCGGTGCGGGCGCACCGCTTCCACCACCCCTCCAATGAACTCATCGGACAGCTGCTCCTCGCCGCCGTCGCGGACCAAGCCCAGCTCGACGGCGGCACTCACGTAACGACGGACCGTCTTGCGGTCCACCCCCGCCAATCGCTCCACCGCCCGGATGCCTTCAACCCGCAGCCACAGACGCAGCACCTCTCGAACCTCGAACACACGAACCTCCCGGTATGCCATCGCCGCCTTCCAGACCTGCTGACAGAAGGCGGCGAGTCCACCGGCACCAGCACCGCTACTGGAGGACCCCGGGTGGTCCCATCACTGGCGAAGAGGTGGTCCCATGCTCCTGGCGAAACTCACCTCACGGCGGTCCCATGCTCCTGGCGGGCGACAATCTGAACTAGCGATCCTGAAACATTGAAGTTAGCCAAAGCGTGAACTGGCATCAGGCAGCAAAATCTGAACTGGGACCGCTCGGCCGCTACCTGGACCCGAGCGTCGTGTCGATCTAGTCGAACCGTGAATGGGCCTGAAGGTCGACATCTTGAATCTGAACGACCGCCCGGGCCGTCATCTCAGGCGGGCTCCCGGGCGCGGAGAACATGAAGTTCAGCTCCGAGACCTGAACCGGTACCTCTGCGGCGGCGGCGGCGGCGAGCAGCCCAGATCTGAGTTAGCGCCCGAGAAAACATGAGTCACTGCCGAGTTCGATGGAGGGTGTGGCGGGGGTGAACCGCGAAATCTGAACCTGGATGGCCCACGGCGGCGGCTACCTGAAGCCCAGTGGCCCCGAAACCTGAACGAAGGCAAGCGGCCAGTTCCCCGGAGCCTTGAGGCCGAAGCCTTCCGGCCCGGAAGCCGTAAGCCTGCCTCCGCCGATGAGGAAGTTGACCAGTCAACGCTGCGCTTCGCAGTTGATCACTTCGGCCCACGCGACTGCGCAGGTGAGGAGTCGAGCAGGAGCGCCTGAAGTCACGGCGTGTGGCGGGACGCGGCGATTCTGAGGTTCAGATGTCCGCTGGCCGGACATTGCAAGTGTGTCTGCTTGAGATCCGGTGGCGCGTGCCGTTGGAGTGGTCGCGGACGGTGACGGAGCGGAGCCAGGGCTGAAGATGACGCGGGTGGAGCGAGGATCGGGATCGGGATCGGATGTGAGGCCGGAGGGCTGGAGTTTGAGGTCGCGGCGGCGCGGTCCCGCGTCCATGTTGGTCACGTCCACGCAGACCGGCGCTCACGAACCGGATCCCCTCACAGGCCAATCGAGCTCGGACTCGGGGACGCCCACGGACCGGGCGTAGGCCTCCACCTCAGTGCGCACCCGTTTGGTCTCCTCGTCGGTAACGGAAGAGTCGCCCCGAGAAGACGGCGAAGGTCTCGTCGTGGGAAATGAAGTCGCAGTACCAGCCGAATCAGGTCACGCCCCGTAGGGCGTGACCTGCAAGGGGTGTATATGCCTGGTTGTGGCGGTCGGGGGACTGGGAGTCGTCGCTCGATTTGGAGTGCTCGGTGGAAGGATTTGGCGTATGGCATGGCGATGACGCGGGAGCGACGGGCACGCCGAAGACGCCGAAATACGCAGGGTGATCCGCGACAATGCGCGAGCACTCACACGGTCGACACGTCTGATCGCTCCCGCGCCGCGCAGGAACACGGGCGCGTCAGTCGATTCCGTATATCGCTCTCGCGCTTTCGCTGGTGATCGTCCGCTTCTGCTCCCATGCCAATCCCGCCAGAGCATCTGTGAGTTCTTGGGTGACACCGGGGAACTTCGCGTCGGGGTGCGGATAGTCGGACGCCCAGATGATGCGATCGGCACCGCACAGAGGCGAGTTGGCTGTGAACGCGAGCATCGACTCGTCGGGGTCGAAGCTGATCCAACATTGCCGGCGGAAGTACTCCGAGGGCAGCATCTTCAGCCAGGGCACGTCCCAGCTGAACTTCTTCGTATGGTGGTCGAGCCGCTCGAGCCACGGGATGAGCCAACCGCCGTTCGCCTCGAGGAACATGAACTTCGCGCCCGGAAAGCGTTCCGCCACACCCCCTGCGGTGATGTAGCAGAGCGCGCTCATCACATCGACCGGGTTGGCGATCGCCTGCGTGAAATAGATGTTCGGAAGGAAGGTCCCCTGCTCCTCCTCTGCCTTCGACTTGGCCGCCTCGTACTCCTCGATCGTCTGATAGCTGCCGTCGGGGTTGCGCAGCCGGGCGAGCTTGAGCCCGTCGCAGGCGCCGGGGAGGTCGGGTGCCAGGAACGGATGGAACGCCACGGGCAGCTCAGAGTCCTGCAAGGCCGACCAGATTGGGTCATAGACCGGGTCGTTGAAGTAACGCCACTCGATCGCCGGGTTCGGGCGCATGAACACGGACACCATGCCCGGCAACTCGGCCACGTGATGTATCTCCTCGACGACACCGTGGACGTCGAGGGCGTCGTGCATCGGCGGGAGGGCGCCGGCGCCGTACAGACGGCCCTGACCCTCTTTCAGATGATCGGCGCACCAGTCGTTGTACACGCGCGCCTGCACTCGCCCGAACTCGACGTCGCGCACGCTCTGGAGTCCGAGCAGCATCGTCGGGTACAGCACCGAAACGTCGATCCCGTCGGTGTCCATGTCCCCCAGCCGCAGTGCTGGCGTCCATCCCGAGGGCCGGGTCTGGTTGTACGTCAGTTCGCCGTTGCGAACCTTCTCGACTTGCTCGTCGGAGAAGCCAGCAGTACCCGCCAGACCAGTCGACGGCGTTCGCTGACCGTTCCACACGGTGTACTCGGTGCCGTCAGCATCGCTTTCCGTATGCCAGATGCGGTCGCGGTACCCGGTCGGCGCGAAGTCGAGCATCGCCGTGGGCGGCTCGAGGATATGCCCGTCGGAGTCGATGTACCGGAGCCGACGTTCTTCTCTGATCGACATCCTGGTACCCCCTTGTTTCATGTGGTGTTCGCGAGGTCGGAATGGCCTTCGTTGTTATTGGGCCAGACTCCGCTCGATCTCGGCGGGATAGGCAGTGAAGCCGCCAACGATGAACATGTCCTTGACACGCCCCACGATACGCAGGCTGCCGGCCTCGTCAAGGAGACCGAGGTCCCCCGTTCGCAGCCAGCCGTTGGCCGAGAGCGTCTGCGCGGTCGCCTCGCGATCGTCGAGGTAGTGAGACATGACGCTCTCGCCCCGCAGCAGCACTTCTTCGGGCGCTCCTGCGGGGACGTCCTTGCCGTGTCCATCGACGATGCGGAGTTCAAAGCCAGGACGGGGACGCCCGACGGTGGCGGCGACGGTCTCCACGTCGTCTGCGGGGGACGTGGCAGTGGCGGTACCGGCCTCGGTGAGGCCGTAACCGGTGATGACCGCCCGGAACGGCAGTTCGTGGCCCACGCGACGGATCAGCTCGACCGGAGTATCGGCACCGGTGACGGCGATGCGCAGGCTCAACAGGTCGTATTCCCGCGGTCGGGGTGGTCGCGCACCACCGGCCAATCCTCCGGCTTCGGCCACGCACTCTCTCTTCTTGCCCTCGTCCGGGCGCGCCGCGGCGATCGGCCCCGCAGCCCTCGGCGCGCTGCAAGGGGCAGTCGAACGAAGCCACGATGTCGGTGACCGACCCGCCCTGGCCACCTCACTCGAGCGAGCCATACCCACCCTGCTCGCTCTCGCCGAACTCGAGCCGGCCTGGATCCTGGCCGGGCTCATCGCGGGGCCGCTCCGAGAGCTCAGCGTCGTGTCGCATCCTGATCTTGACGACACCCACGACGCCCTCATGGCGGCCCGCCCCGAGCTCGGCCCCGACCGCTTCGAGGCACTGCTAGCCCGCGGCAAGTCCATGACCTGCAACCAAGCAGTCACCTACGCCGTCGAAGAGATCAACCAACTGCCGGCCTCGGCCGACAAGTGACTCGTCCGGCCTGGGCAGCGAAGCAACCAGTCAAATGGCAACTCTTGCCATGACCTGCATGCGGAAGGCGCCGCTCCTTCAGGAATGCAGGGGCGGTCGGTCGGATTGGATGCCTGCATCTTGCCGATTGGGTGACGTCGGTCAGACTTCGAGGTTGACGATGGTGGCGAGGCGACGCCGACCCGATCCGGCTTCGATCGTTACGGGGTGGTCGTTGCCCTGGGCTCGCCTTCGGATGCGCTTTGCTGGTTCGTTGGCGGGCCGTTTCGTGGCGCGTGACGCTCCGCCTCAGATCTGCATCGCTCAGACGCGGTCGAGCTCGAGCATGCGGATCGCGTTGCCGCGAACGATCTTGTACTTCTGCTCGTCGTCGACGCCGGCAAGCATCTTCTCGCAGTACTCCTTCGAGTTCGGCCACGTCGTGTCGGTATGCGGATAGTCGGTCTCGAAGCAGATGTTGTTCTCACCGGTCTCGTCGAGCGACTTCACGCCGTGACGGTCCCACGTGAAGCAGCCGAACACGCGGTTGTAGTAATAGGTCGACGGCGGCTCGGGGCACAGGCGCTTGGAGTGCTGCCAGGCGTTGTGCTCCTCCCACACAGTGTCAGCCCGCTCGAGAGCGTAGGGCAACCACCCGATCTGGCCCTCGGAGTACGCGATCTTCAGCTTCGAGAACTGCGCCATCTTCCCGCCAAAGAGATAATCGCCCAGCGAGGCCATCGAGTTGTTGAACCCCACCATGCTCCCCACGCCCGGGGGCGCATCCGCCGATGAGAACGGGTCGGTCGACGACGAGCCGACGTGCATGCACACGGTCGTGCCGGTGTCGTTGCACACCGCGAACATGGGATCCCAGTAGCCGGTGTGGATACTCGGCAAGTTGAGCCGCGTCGGGAGCTCGGAGAAGCACACCGCCCGCACGCCGCGCGCCGCGTTGCGCCCGATCTCCTGGGCCGCGAGCTCCACGTCCCAGAGCGGGATGATGCACAACGGGATGTTGAGGCCGATCGAGGGGTCGCACCACTCCTCGACCATCCAGTCGTTATAGGCCTTCACGCAGGCCAGCGCGAGCTCCTTGTCGTCGGCCTCCTCGAACGTCTGGCCGCAGAACCGCGGGAACGTCGGGAACGGCAGCGACCCGTCAACACCGTTGAGCTCGAAGTCCTTCTTGCGCTCTTTGGCGTCGTAGCAGCCGGACCGCATGTCGTCGTAGGTGATCGGGGTCATCGTCATGACCGTCTTGTTGAACTTCGACAGGTCGTCGCCGGGCGTCGCCGACTTCGGGATCGCGACGAACTTCTTCTGCACGTAGATGACCTTGTCCTCGTAGATCCAGGCATCACCCCACTCGCCCTCGGGGTCCTCGACCATCTCGTACTTCGCGCCACGCTTAAGCCGGAACGCGCCCCACCGCCTGCGCTCCACACGCGGCCCCTTCTCCCGGTACCTCTCAGGCAGCCACGTCTGCCAGACATGAGAAGGCTCCACCACATGGTCGTCGACACTGATGATCTTCGGCAGCTCCACGGGGACCCCCGGTCCGGTTCGGCGGATGACGTGAGTGTCAGCGGTCAGGGTATCGCCGGTCGGTCGGAGTTCAACCCAGGAGTGCGCCACCTAGGTCGATCGCGGTGATTGCCCCACCGCCCCTTGTGCGGTGAGGCGCCCGACCAGATCAAATCCACCTGGATCTGCTCGTCAGGCGGGGCGGCTCCGGTTGGACGATCCAGCTCGCAGGCCGATACGAGGACATCCTCGGCCACGACGATGGCACGTGGCGATTCCATTCATCGGGCGGCCAAGTTCGTGACCGAGCACTCAGGCCGAGGCGTGTTCATGATCGTTCCGGACTCAGAGCCGATACAGCTTGCGCGCGTTCTCGCCGTAGATCTTCTTACGAACCTCGGGTGCCAGCGTGGCCATCTTCGCCTCGACGGTCTGAAGCGGGTTCGGATAGAGGCACGTCGGGTGGGGAAAGTCGGTCTCGAACAGGATCCTGTCGCCGCCGACCGCGTCGATGAGCTCCGGGAGCTTGTTGCGATTGTTCTCGAACCAGAACGTCGCGTACAGATTGGTCCGGAAGTACTCCGACGGCATCTTCTTCAGCTGCGCGAGCTCGTCGGGGGCGTTCTCCGACATCTCGTAATCGAGCGTCTCGAGGATGAACGGGATCCATCCGACACCGCTCTCCACCGAGACCATCTTCAGGTCGGGATGGCGGTCGAACATCCCCGACAGGATCGCGTTCGTCACGACACGCGCATTGCCGATGAACAACAAGGTGCCACCGATCGCGAGCTGGGTGTTCATGGGATGCGAGGCCCAGGGATAGTTGCTGTAGAACGACATCGCGGTGACGCTGGCGCCGATGTGGAAGTGCACCGGGAGCTCGAACTCGGTGCAGGTCTCCCAAAACGGGTCCCACGCACGGTTGGCGAGGTCGGGCGCGCCGAGGTCCTGCGGGTCCGATGTCATGTTCACACCACGCGCCCCGAGCGCGCCGACTCGCTTGGCTTCGGCGACGCACGTGTCGACGTCCCACGCCGGCATGAGCGGCATGGGCAGGAGTCGGTTGTGTGACTCAGCCTGGATCTCTGCCATCTGGTCGTTGTAGAGCTCGATCACCAGCCGGCACAACGCCTGGTCTTCGATCGCGCCGAGATCCTGGCCGCCGAGTCCGATGGTGCTCGGGAAGATCACCTGCGCGTCGATGCCGCACTCGTCCAAGACCTCGAGTCGCACCTTCGGGTCGTAGGCCCCGACGTGGATCTTGTCGATCGTCCAGTGGTTGAGCGCCAGGTCGGCGCTCTCTTTCTTCCCGTCACGCCCGATGACACCGGCTGCGGTGGCCTGCCCGAAGACTTGACCGTCGAACACCCACATTGGTTGGCCGTCGACCGTCTCGACGCGCGGCACGCGGTCCTTGTACTCGGCAGGAGCGACCCGGGTGAAGAGGTCGTGCGGCTCCGTCCAATGCGAGTCGGCGTCGATGATCAGCGTGTCGTTGTTCAACATTGACGTCGACGTTAGGGTCCACCCATGGGTCGCGCAACTGTCAATGGTCTGTCGATCTCCTACGAGGTCATCGGTGAAGGCCGCCCGTGGGCGATCACCCCAGGCGGCCGGTTCAGCAAGGACTATCCCGGGGTCCGGGAGCTGGCCGAGGCCCTCGCGCGCGAGGGCAACCAGGTCTTGATCTGGGACCGACCGAACTGCGGGGAGTCCGACGTCTGCTTCACGGGCTCGTCGGAATCCGCGATGCAGGCCGACATGCTCGCTGCGCTGCTCACACACCTCGACATGACGCCGGCCGTGATCGCGGGAGGTTCGGGCGGTTCGCGGGTGTCGATGCTCACGGCCGCGCGCCACCGCGAGGTTGCATCGGGCCTCGCGCTGTGGTGGATCAGCGGTGGCGCCTTCGGGCTCATGAGCCTGGGGTTGCACTACTGCGGGCAGTCGCTTGTGAAGGCCTGGGAAGGAGGTATGGAGGACGTCGTCGCCCTCCCCGAGTGGGAGGAGGTGCTCCAACGGAACGCGTCGAACCGTCAACGGTTCCTCGACCAGGAGCGGCGCGAGTTCATCGCGACGATGGAACGGTGGATGCTGGCCTACTGCCCGAGCGGTGACGAGCTGGTCCCGGGGCTCCCCAGCGCCGACGCCCGCGCCCTCGACCTCCCTGCGTTGGTGTTCCGCAGCGGCGAGAGCGACGCGTACCACACACGCGAGACGTCAGAGCAGGTCGCGGCGGCGCTCCCGGGCGCTCGACTCGTGGAGCCGCCATGGGGCGACCGGGAGTGGATCGAACGAGGCGAAGCGCGCGAAGCCGGCGGCGGAAGCCTCTTCGAGCGCTGGGCCCTGCTGGTCCCCCAGTTGGCCGACTGGTCGCGTGACGCGTTCTCGTGATCCCGGCGGCCCAGGGTTCTTGACGAGCGGACCAGACGGCTGGACTGCGCCGATTTGGAGCGGACGACAGGATTCGAACCTGCGACCCTCACCTTGGCAAATGAGACGGTCGCCGTCTGCGACCGATGTTGTGCCGATTCCTGTACCTGCTTGTCCGTCGGTTCCTGCATATCCTCGGCGGCCGTTTCCGCTCACGCCTCGCGAAAGGCGCGGGCGACCCGTGGCTCGGCCCGACCTCGGCAAGGGAGTTATCGCAACGACCTCGTCGAAGCACTTGACCAGCGAAGGCTTCCCTTCGAGGAGATAGGTACGCACCGCAGCGTTGAACCAACCAGAGGCCTTTGCACAGGTCGAGGTGCGACGAGCGTTCTCCTGAACCACAGGAGCGGGGCTGGACTCCGGAGACGCTGGCCAAGACGTACAGATCTCGATTGCAGGCCGTGTGTACGCGTTGGGGCCAGTCTCGGGGCCCCCTGCGTTCTGTTGTGTCACCACAACCGCAGGTCACAGCGTTCAACGCGGCGTCCCGGCAGTCGGAGCTGCACCAAGTCCGCGAAAAGTCCGCTGCTCGGTCGGTAGTCGGCGCGCTGGGTCCCCCGCCGGGAGGATCTGCCACGGGCTCGCGGCGTAGGTGAGAGTCGGTCCGCAACTCCGCTTGCCCGGGCGCGGAGTTCCGGGTGGCCACAGATCAAGCTTGAATGGATCGCGTTACGCCGCGTCGCTCCCAGCGAGCAAGGTTCACTTGCGAGCTTCGCCTGCGGCAGCTTCCCCACGCGTCGTCTGGCATCGTCGGCATCTGCGCGGTCATCGCCGTACCGCGTCAGAGTCGGTCGCCGGGGGAGAGGCGGCGGTGCGCGTCGCGGGCACGCTCGTCCGCGGCGGACGCGGCGTAGCGCTGCAACATCACCCGGCTACGCCAGCCGGCGAGGCGCATCAGGTCACCCTCGTTGCCGCCCTGGGCGAGCCAGCTGTGGGCGAAGGTGTGGCGGAGCTGGTGAGGGTGGATGCGTCCGAGGCCGGCACGCTCGCCGAGCAGCCCGATGCGTTGCGCGATGCCGGATCCGGTCATAGGGCCCCGCTTGGCGAGCCAGAGCTCGTCGAGGGTGGCGAGGCGGTGACCGCGTCGAAGGCGGAGGTAGCGGTCGAGGGCCTGCGCGGTTTTCGCGCCGAACGGACACGCGCGCGGCCGGCTGCCCTTGCCCAAGACGACCGCGACGTCCTCGGCGAAGTCGATGTCCTCGACCGTGAGCGCAGCAAGCTCGCCGCGTCGCATCCCGGTGTCGGCGAACAGGCGGATGATGGCGTATCGTGACGGTCGTCGAAGCTCTTGGTCGCGCACGCCGCCAGGAGGGCCTTGAGGTCGTCCTCGCTGAGCACCGGCACGGGGACCTCCGGCACGGTCGGCCGGCGCATCCGGGCCATCGGGAAGGCGGTGATCTCGCCTTCCTCCTCGGGGTGTCCCCGGGTTCCCGGTCCGATCTACTTGAACCGTATTGGGGTGCGACGTCGATGCTTTCGACGTCGCGGAGTTCGACGGCTTCCTCGAACAGCGGCCCGATCTCGGGACGAAGTGGGTGCCGAGCTTCCTTCGTGTCACGGGGGAGCTGCCCAAGCTGGCCAGCTTGAAGCTCGACAAGACGCGTCTCCGCGGGGAAGCGTGGTGCGCTCCGGCGGTGTGGTGGCGACCGACGCGGGGCGAGCGTCTCCGGCTGATGACGCCGGACGACGTGGCAGCACGGGCGCACCTGCTCCGGTGAACGCTCGGCACCAATGGGCTGAACCCGGAGAGCGTGTACACCGATGCACCACGACCCCGGTCAATGCTTGATGAGAGAATCACAACGTCGCAGTCAAGAACGAGAGGACCTACTAAATCTAGTTCCCCTGCCTGCGCTGCGTATCGGATCGGGTGCTCTGAAGTTGAGCGAACGCCCGCTGTCTTAGCGGGTCTCTGGTGCGGCAGTGGTCGCGGTCGCTTGTTCCACCTCTCCCAAGTACCGGTCGATGATCTCTTGGCCGGCCTCGGAGGCTGGACCGGACCAGCCCACCTGCCCTCGAGTGAGGATCACGCAGCTGTCGGCGAGGGACAGGGCCCGGTGCACGAACTGTTCGCTCAGCACGATGGTGATGCCTGCCCGACGAGCTGTCTCGAGGCTCTGGAACACCGACTCGGCAACGAGTGGGGCGAGACCGAGGGACATCTCGTCGGCGATGATGAGCTTCGGCGATACGGCAAGCGCCCGCGCCAACGCCAGCGTGTGCTGTTCGCCGCCCGATAGGTTCCCTGCGCGCTGCATCGTGCGTTGACCGAGCACCGGGAACAGTTCAATGGCCCGATCGATCGCAGCCGCCCGCTCGTGACGCTTCTCCTGCGCCACCGCCATCCGCAAGTTGTCGATGACGGAGAGGCCCGGGAAGATGCCCCGTCCTTCGGGAACATAGGTGAGACCGAGCGTCCGGATGCGATGAGCCGGCATTCCAGTGATGTCTCGGCCATCAAAGATCACTCGGCCAGCGACTGGGGAGACCAGTCCAGACACGGCGCGTGCCAGGGTGCTCTTCCCGGCTCCGTTGGCGCCCAGCACCGCGAGCACCGATCCCGGCGCGACTTCGAGCGAGACTCCGAAAAGCGCTCTGGATGTCCCATAGCGCACGTCGAGGTCTTGCACCCGGAGGATCGGCTCAGTCACGCACCGATCCGGTGCCTTCCTTTGCACTGCCACCGGCGTTCGGGCATCGCTGGACGCCTCGTCGTCACCCAGATACGCGGCGCGGACTACCGGGTCCTTGCGGATCTCCTCCGGGGTGCCCGCAGCGATGCACTCTCCGAAGTCGAGCACGAAGACCTTGCTCGACAGGGCCAAGACGGCCGCCACGTCGTGCTCCACGATCACGAGCGAGAGCCCGCGGGCATCCTGCTCAACGACGCGCCGGAAGACGGACAGCAGGTTCTCCGACGCTTTGATGTCGAGCCCTGAAAGGGGTTCATCGAGGAGGAGGAGGTGCGGGTCGCTGGCCAAGGCACGGCCCACCTCCACCAAGCGGCTGACACCAAGCGGCATCGCGGCCACGGGGGCCTTGGCCACCCTGGTCAGTCGGAGGAGCTCGAGGAGTTGATCCACCCGCTCGTTCTCCGCCCTCGAGGTCGCGACGGAGGAGCGGGAGTCCACCATGTCCCGCCACAGCCGGTTCCTGGCGAATCGGACCCGGTGGGCCAACACTAAGTGCTCGCGCACGGTCAATCCCATGAACAGCTCTGGCTGCTGGAAGGTCCGCGCCAAACCTCTCCTGGCCCGCGTCTGCGGGCTCGCATCGGTGACATCCTCCCCTCGCAGCGAGACGCGGCCGCTATTGGGTCGCAGGAGCCCGGAGAGTACGCCAAGCATGGTTGTCTTGCCTGCCCCGTTGGGGCCTACGAGCCCGACGATGCTGCGCGCGGGCACCGCAAGACTGACTTCCGACAGGGCCGAGAGTCCGCCGAACCGCAGCGTCACCCCGGTCGCGGCGAGCGAGGGTGTCGTTTCTGCGTGGTCGGCCACGATCGGAGTCATGGGACTTGCTCCGCGGCTCGGGGAGCAGTTTCGGCGGTCGCGGCCTCGGTGCTCGCGCCGTTGGCGTCGGCCGATGCGGCTTCGCCGAGTGTCGGGGTCTTCTTCCGATCTGCGAGTCTCACGATCAACCGGCGGAACTGCTGCCCCTGCTGCGCCAAGGTCCCATCTGGGTACCTGGCCGCGGCGACGGCGCCGAGGCCAAAGAGCACCGGCAGGAGGTTCCCGGTCCAGGTGGGGAAATGGGCCTGCGCCAGGGCGGGCAACAGGACAAAGGCGATCCCGGCAATCAGCGCCGCCGCATTCGACCGCACGCCGATCGTGACGAGCACGGCCAGCCATACGACACCGGTGAAGGTCGCGAACTCGGACGGCTGGACGGAGGTCTGCGCTAGTGCCAGGAGGCCCCCACCGATGCCCGCGACGAACGCAGCCAATGACGCCACGATCACCTTCATCTGCACCACGCTGATCCCGGTCGTCTTGGCTCCGGGCTCGCTCCAACGCACCGCGTTCATGGCGAGGCCGCTGGTCGAGCGTCGGAAGTTCACGATGAACAGCGCCACGATCACGAAGACGACCAGGCACAAGTAGGCAAAGGCGCGGTCTGCGGTGGCGAAGCCGGGTCGAACCAGGTTCAGCCCGAGACCCTGGTTCACGAAGCTCGGCAGCGTGAACACGAGGTTCTCCATCAACAGGCCGAACGTGAGAGTGACCAGAGCGACGTAGAGGTCGCCGAGCCGGATGCTGAGGAAACCGACGATCAGGCCCAAGATGAGGGCAACGAACCCGCCTGCCAGCACCGCCGCGAGCACGGGCCAGCCCTGGTTGGTCGCCAGTTGGGCGGTCGTCAGGGCTCCCACCCCGGCGAAGGTGATCTGACAGAGCCAGAGCATCCCGCCCTCGCCGATGACCAGCGTCCAGGACAGGAAGATGACGCCCAAGGCAAAGCCTTCAGCGACCAACCCGACCCAGTAGCCGTGCACCAGGAACGGGAGGGTCGCCGCCGCCAAGATGAGCAGCACTGGGCCCGTGTACCTGCTGAACACCCCAAGGGATCCGGTCTCGAGCGCGCTGCTGATCGAGCCGGCGAGCCGGCTCTCGCCCTGGGGGGTGATGGCCCGGTCAAGCGTGCCTCCCACTCCATCGTCGTCACTGATCCGTCCCCTGCGGACCAGGTTGTAGATGAGTACCAGCGCGATGACGATGAAGGGAATGGCGTCAACGATCTCCGTGGTCCAGTTGCTGGCCGGCGGAAGGTATCGCTGAATCAGCGAGGTGGCGATGCCCATCAAGAGCCCCACGCCCACCGCGATCGGGAGGCTGCGCATCCTGGCCGCAACGACCGCCGCGAGGGCGGCGGCGACGAGCAGCGTGAAGTTGTTCGCATTCAACCCGATGATGGGAGCGGCGAGAACGCCAGCCAGCCCCGCAAAGAAGGTACTGACTGCCCAGACGCCGACCGAGACCGCAGCCGGATTGGTGCCCGAGAGGTCGGTCATCGCCGGCGAGTCGACCATCGCCCTCACCTTGAGACCCACCTCGGTGTAACGCAGGACGAGGGCGCCCACCACAACCGTCACGACCACGCAGATGTAGACGATGATCTGGTCCATGGTCACGGGCACGCCCAGCACGTGGAAGACCTTGACCGGCTCCGGTGCCAACCCGGGTGCCTGCGGGATGGCCTGATTGCCAAAAATGATCGTGGCAAGCGAGGGAATGGCGACCAGCAACCCGATCGTGGCGACGACCTTGATCAGGGGCGAGGAGAGCCGCATGTGGCGGAACAGGACTGCGTAGAGGACTATCCCGATTGCCGGCCCGGCGAGCCCGATGGAGACGACGGCAGCCGGGAGAATGGTCCAGTGCTGCTGGGTGTGAAGGAAGTAATAGAAGCGAGCGACGAAGAAGGCGAGCGCTCCGAAGGCGAAATTCAGAATGCCCGATGAGACGTAGGTGATGACCAGACCGGCCGACGCGATCGCGTAGATGCCACCGAGCACCAGCCCGGCGATCACGAATTGGACCATCGCCCGGAGCCCCCTTCGTGCGGCAAGTCGTTCGCGAGCTGCGACTCTGACGTCGATTCCGACACTAGTACGGCCTGCCCACTTGCGAAGGCTGCCCTCTCCGGGGACCGGACCGCCCGGCCAGTGCGGGCGCCGAAGGTAAACTCACCTCTCAGCGATGGCTTGGGCGACGCCTGGCTTTGTAGACATCGAAGACTCGACGTCTATTTCTAGTGTAGTGCGTCATTAGTTCCTTGACATGGTAGCGGGTGCATGGCGATGATCGTGTATGGCGCTATCTACTGGTTGTGTGGAACTCCCGGAGCAGGATCGGGTGACGCTGCAGCGTTGGGCGCGTTCGACGTCGGTCCGGGCGGGTCTGGGACTGCGAGCAAAGATCGTGCTGGGGGCCGCGGCGGGTGAGGGGACCTCGTCGATCGCGCGGCGACTGGATGTGTCGCGACCGACGGTGATCCAGTGGCGGGACCGGTATGAGACCCAGGGTCTGGGGGGATTGCTCGATGCGCCGCGTTCGGGGCGGCCTAAGACGATCGACGACTCGCGGATCATTGCTCGCACGCTGGGGCCGCCACCCAAGCGTCTCGGGGTGACGCATTGGTCGAGTCGCCTGCTCGCCGGCGAGCTCGGGGTGGGGGACGCGACGGTGGCGAGGGCGTGGCGTCGCTACGGGATCCAGCCCTGGCGGCGCGAGACGTTCAAGTTCTCCACGGACCCTTTACTCGAGGCCAAGGTCAGTGACGTGGTCGGCCTCTACCTCGATCCGCCCGAGAAGGCGGTCGTGTTGTGTGTGGACGAAAAGAGCCAGATCCAGGCTCTGGATCGCACCGCACCGATCCTGCCGCTCCGCCCGGGACTTCCCGAGAAAGCGACCCATGACTATGTCCGCCATGGCACCACCACGCTGTTCGCGGCGCTTGAGGTGGCCACCGGGCGGGTCACCGAGGCCTGTTATGAGCGGCACCGCCACGAGGAGTTCCTGGCCTTCCTCAACAAGGCCGCCCGCGCCTACCCCCGACGCGAGCTGCATCTCGTCGTGGACAATTACCGCACCCACAAGCATCCCGACGTCGACGCCCGGCTCGCCCGCCATCCCCGGATCACCTTGCACTTCACCCCGACCTCAGGCTCATGGCTAAACATGGTCGAAGTCTTCTTCGGGATCATCACCCGCCAAGCAATCCGTCGTGACACCTTCACCAGCGTCAAGGACCTGATCGGCGCGATCCGCCGCTTCATCGACGGCTGGAACGACCGCTGACACCCGTTCATCTGGACCAAGACCGCCGACCAGATCCTCCCCCACGCCACCGTCAAAGAACTTCAGACACGCGGCACTGACGTCGGCGCGGACCTTGTCCCTTCACGGCAGTGCCAATCGGCGGTGCCGCTCGCCAGCTGGGGATACCCGACTCTTCCCTGACGATCGGCCACCCGTCCTCGTCTGCCAGCACCCAGTGCGAATGGTTCAGCTTCGTGAAAAGTGAAGCGCGTTGAGGGCTGTTGTCGACGGTCTGGCTCACCGCCCCATCAATCAGGCAACGCGGAGACCGTCGGCAGGGTGGTGATGCGCTGACCAAACTGGATAGTGCGCAGCCCTAGATCTTCTTGGGCTCAAAGCCGTGACGTTGTGACCAGTATTGCTGGACGAGGGACGCGTCGAGGCATAACAAGGGGTTGGCTTTGCATCACCCTTCGCCTGGGAGAACGGCCCGTTGAGGCGCCCAGGGCAGCGTAACGAGGACACGCCGTGCGATGTGGCGGAGCAGCGCGCTCGTCATGCTCGACGGGCCCGTGTATCGCGCCGCGCTATTCGCGCACAAGGGCTGCGGCTATGCCGGCCCGATAAACCACAGGTGCACCCCGTCGCGCCGGGGGGGCCTGACCCACCTCCGGCTAATGTCCTGAGTCCGAGTTTCGTGCGCACTATCCGGCGAGGTGTCGAGGATCTCGTCGGCGGTCTTCGGCCAGACGACGGGTTTGGGGTCGTGGTTCCAGTTGGCGATCCAGGTGCTGATCGCGTCTTCGAGTTCTTTGGTGGGCGGCGCGTGCCGCGTCGGAGCCGTTCGGTGATCCAGCTCGGCGAACCGTCGTTCCATGAGGTTGATCGACCTTCTATGTCATGGTTGTCCTCAGGGCGAGCATTAGTTATAGTCGTTTTCAACGTCGATGTGGATATCGGGGTGAGGAGTCCGCCATGGGGGGTCGTACGGGGAAGTTTGTGGCGGCATTCGCCGTGGCATGTGCCATGGTGTCGAGTTCCGTGTCTGTTGTCGACGCTGGCGCGGCATCGCGCGCCGCTTCGAAGGCGCCGATCACGCTGGCCCTGATCACGTCCTTGACGGGGGAGGCCGGCCCGGAATTCGCCGATACGCCCCAGGGGTTCCTGGCTCGCATCGCGCTGCAGAACGCAGAAGGGGGCGTAGACGGCCACAAGATCGTCCCCCTTGTCATCGATGACCAGACGAGTCCGACGGCGGTCGTAACCGCCGTACAAGACGCGATCTCGAAGGGGGCCTTCGACATCGTCTCGGCCAGTCCGCTCTTTTTCGAGGCAGCCAAGTACCCGAACCAGCAAGGGATCCCTGTCACCGGTGGGAGTTTCGACGGGCCCGAATGGGGAACGCAGCCCTACACAAATATGTTCGCTTCCGATACTGGCAGCGTGGATCCGAAGTACCCCGTCAATACCGGGATCGGCGTATACCTGAAAGCGCACGGGGGAACGACGATCGCCACCTACGGGTACGGCATCTCGCCCTCGTCATCGCGGTCGGCCACGGGGACCGCCCAGTCGTTCCAGCGCGCCGGGGCCAAGGTGGGCGTGCTCGACACGTCGATTCCCTTCGGGAGTGTCGACTTCACGACGCAGGCGCTGGTGGCGAAACAGAAGCACGTCGACACGGTGTATGCGGGGATGGACAACAACTCCAATTTCGCCCTCGCGAAGGCACTCCAGGACGCCGGGGTCAAGGTGAAGGCGCTCGTGTTCCCGACCGGATTCGAAGCGGACGTCGTCCACTCGACCGTGTGGCAGTCCGTCCAAGGAGGGTTCTTCGATTCGACCTTCCGACCGGCGCAGCTGCCCAACGTCGGCACGCGGCAGCTCACGGCGGCGCTCCAGAAGTATCAGCACCGATCCCCGGCGAATTTTCCGGACTTCACCGTCTACGAGTCCTGGCTCGGGGCCGACTTGATGCTCAAGGGCCTCCAGCTGGCGGGTCCGAACCCGACCCGGGCGAACGTCATCAAGGACCTGCGGAATCTGAAGTCGTACAACGGCAATGGAGTGCTGCCGAACAACATCGATTACTCGACCATCTTCGGTCACGACCTGCCTCAGCTATGCAGCTGGTACCTGCAGGCGCAGCCCAATGGCTTCGTGCCGGTCTCGAGCCAGCCGATCTGTGGCCACGACATCCCCGGGACCTCGACGGCAGGCTCCTAAACGAGCACCGTAATTGGACGGAGCGAGGGCATACCTCCCTCCGGGTTGGATTAGGAAGCGGACATGTACGTCTGATCACGCAACGGCTCAGAAGAGGCTATCGGCCACCGGCATGGTCGTGACGCAGTGGTCGTAGGGCGATTTCCGGTACCGCGTGCTGACCAACGCCCTGGGCGGCCTGTCGGAGACCACCCGGCGGCGGAGCATGAACCTACTGCGCTGGGCGACGGTCGGTCGTGCGCCGCGCGTCATTGTTATCCCCCGCGGGTCTCGACGAGGCGGGCCCGATTGACCTTGGTAGCCTCGCTGCGGGGAATCGCCTCGACGATCTCGATGGATTGCGGTGCCTTGTACGAGGCCAGCCGGTCCTTCGCGAAGTTGCGGATCACCGGCGTCGGTCGGCTCGATTACCGCGTGCACCGCCTGCCCCACACGCAGGTCGCAACCGGCAACATCGTCGGCAGCCTGCGTGTGGTCGATCGACGCTCCTCTTGGCTTGACAAGAACGGTCTGATGGTGCGCTCGCATTACCCGTTCCGTGATGACCTCTACGCCGCGCCAAATTCACTGCAGCGATACGACATCGAGCTGACGCCGACCCTGTATTCCATCGAGCCTGGTCACCACCTTCGGGTCGTGGTGAGCACGCAGCCTCCGCCGAGCAGCTGCGCCAGCTTGCTGTCGGCCTTGACGGTCCCCCTGCCGTGCTCTTCAAGGACGCCAATGAAGAGTTGGAGATGCGGTACCGCGAGACGTGGAATCAGTCGAACGTCTATCCCCGATACGGTGCGCCCCACGATGGGATCCTTCACGTATGGATTGCGACTGAAGGCGAGGAAGACTTCTCCGAGCCTCACGAGCGCAGCGATGGGCTTCGCTGGTTCATTGCTCTGCATGCCTTCCTCATGGCGCTAGGGTCGCGACAGACAAGAGCCGGCGCACCACCGGTTTCGGCTCCGCCCGAAGGATGAGAGCCCTTCCATCGGGCGTTAATCAGCTCGTCGTAGCCCCCGCTGCGTTCTGCGCAGCCCGTTCTATCGCGTCCATGCAGTCGCGCAATGCAGCTGCTGGGTTCAACTCGAGCACGAGGCTCGCTTCCTCGTAAATCATGACGTGACCGGCCGGGAAGTAGCACACCTCGCCCGCCGATACGACCTCGTCGGGGATGTCGCTGTCGGGCCATTGGCAGCGGATCCGGCCCTCGAACACGTAGAAGAAGTGCGGGCACGGACACACGCCTCCGGGGCACCGGCCGAGCTTGTACTGCTCGGTGCAGTCGAGTGGGCCGGTGACCGTGAAGGGTGTCATTAGCCGGTCACGCGGCGCGGCGGTCGTATTCGTTGATGAGTCCACCAAGGAGTGGTTGGCGGATCACGGGGCCGTGCCTGGGTGCTGCTCGAGGTACAGGATCGGGTGGTGCGAGATCGAGGCCTCGGTGGGGTCGGTGCTGGTTGTAGTGCTCGACGAACTCGTCGAGGGCCGCCTGCAGGTGACGGCGGCCGCGAACCAGCGTCCAGTCGAGACATTCCTGGCGGACCGTACGCACGAACCGCTCCGCGAAGGCATTGGCTCTCGGTGCTCGCACCGGTGTCCGGATCACCTGGATGCCCTCAGCGTTGAACACGTGGTCGAAGGTTTGCGTGAACTTCGTATCGCAGTCTCGGATCAAGATCTCAATCTGAGGGTGTCCGAATCTCTGTGTAAGAGGCGCAACACTTGAGGCAGGCGGAGCCTGCTTCGGGAGGGATGCGTCATGGCAGAGATCCGCCAGGAACTGCTTGAGGAGCTGCTCAAGGATTACG
>Ga0182024_10007226_pt1 | contig 24019 bp, 25 predicted proteins | sample P32metaG_FD_120480 | JGI IMG/M metagenome (GOLD analysis project Ga0182024, IMG submission 120480) | Permafrost microbial communities from Stordalen Mire, Sweden - P3-2 metaG (Illumina Assembly) | ecosystem: Environmental > Terrestrial > Soil > Wetlands > Permafrost | place: Sweden: Stordalen...
CCGCCGCGACCTGCCGCATGCAACACCGCTCGCTGTTCACCTACCTCAGCGAACTGATCGCCGCCCACAACCGCGGCGACCCATTCCCCGCGCTCACCTGAGCCCCGACGACTGAACGGTTACATCTCAGACAACCGTTCGAAGCCGCTCATAACCCGAATGTCGCGGGGTGAAAATGGCGCCGCGCTGTGCGCGAAAGCCCCGGGACCCTAGGGTACGAGGCGCAGCTCGACATCTACCGCACGTCGACGGCGTCGTCGTCCTCGCCAACCAGGATCGGACGACCGATGCTCACCGTCCATCGCGTCGAGCAGCTGACGGTCCCGGGCCAGCCTGGGGAGCCTCGCTGGCGCGCCGAGCTCCGGCGTGTGTGACGGGACCCGCTGAGCCCCCGGCTCGGCTTGCGTCGATGCGAGCTGGCCCCGCGGCATGCGCCGGCGACGTGGCCGCCCCGACGACTCAGCACCGATAACCGGTGTCACCGGTAGGTCAACCGCGGTCTCAACTCCAGAGATGGTGGATGACGCCGTCGCGTCTGACGAATACTGTGCCCATCGGCCACTGGTGACCCTCGCGGTCTCGGCCCGTAGTCTCGGCTGCCGGCGCGCACGTCGGATCGGCCAGCCCACGGAGAGAACCTGGGTGGCGGCGATCCACAGATCGCCGTCCTGGCTCAGCCGGGACGGGGTCGGCTCGGGGCGACACACGGGAAGTGGCTCGGCCTGACCCTCCCAACTGGTGGCACGAGCCACAAACGTGCGGCTCGAAGCCGTTAGGGGTCCGGGGCCGGCAGCCGCCTCCGAGCAGTCAGTGAGGGCAGGCGCAACCGCCGGCCGCGATGACATGACACGCCGGTCGGTTACTGCGCAGCCGCGAACGCGACGAGATCGGTGCGGTACGCCTCAGAGGTATCAGCCTCGCAATACAGCGTCACGTCGTAGGTTCCGGCGGGCTCGTCGGCTGCGCCGGTGACGCTGACGTCCGTATCCCCGAGGGTCGACTGATTGAAGAACACGGTATTGCCCACTGTTCCCTGCACACTCTGGTTCCCATAGGAATCGGTCACTCCCAGATAGCACTGCCCGCCATGGACTGAGGTCGCTGAGGTGTAGACGCTCGTGACCGCCTGAATGATGATCCGGGACGCGAAGCTGACGGTCAGCTTCCCGGTGGAGGTCGTCCGCTCCCACCGGGAGTGCTGAGCGAAACGACCGGCACGTAGCTGGCCGACAGCGACACCGCGTTGCTGGTCGATATGAACGCAGCGGCTGTGGGACCGGGCTCACCCTGCCCGCCCTGGGCGCCTTGCGGACCGGTCGCCCCGGTTGGCCCGCGGGTGCCTGCGGGGAGCTGTCCGGACTTGAAGTCCTTCGCGAGCAGAGTGTGTGCCTTGACCTTGGCAGCGGTGACGGCACCGTTGCGAAGCTTTTCCGTGGAAACGGCACCGTTCCTCAGCTGAGAGCCGCCAACGCTGCCGCGAGGCAGATCGACGGCTGCGTAGGAGGTGCCGCCGAGCGCGATCATGAGCGCCAGCAGGCCGACATGATGGCGCCGTATGTAGCCCCCCGATGAGCCGCACGGGCTGATCATCGCTGATGTGAGAACACGAGTCAACGCGCGGCTCCTCGTGATCAGAAGGTGCGCGCGACCCTCGATCACGTTCCCTCCCAGCAATTCGCCGCGGTCTACGGCGACTGGGCCGAGGAGCTTCTCCACTTCTGTCGCCTCACCGACATCGAAGCAATGGTTGACCGCTGATCGGCCGTCACGGTCAACCGGCGATCAACGACCCCGAGTGCCGTTACCCGGGTGGGGTCTCGGCAGGTGTCGGGTATCGCCACACCTTCTCGTACATCGTGCGCAGGAAGTCGAGATGGCTGTGCATGTGCTCCACGGTGGCCGATTCGTCCCCGGCCTCGACCGTGGCCAGCAGGGCGCGATGATCGTCGGCGACGCGCCGGTGAAACCGACGGCCGAGCGTGGAGCGCTTGAGGTTCGTCTGCAGCACCGAGAAGACCGGTTGCGCGCAGATCGACAGGAGGGTGTTGCCGGACGCGAGCACGAGGGCGGAGTGGAAGTCCTTGTTGTGGATGAACTGCTCCTCGGTACCGAGGTCGAGCGGACGATCCGGGATCGCCGCGCGCAGTCTTTCCAGATCGTGCTCGGTTCGGCGCCGGGCGGCCAGGCGGGCAGCGGGCACCTCTAGGCACTCACGGGCCTCGAGCAACTCGTCGAGGGAGACGTGCTCGGACTGGCTGAGCAGGGCCATATTGGCGCTCAGGAACGCCGAGATGTGGTCAACCGTCGGTACGGTCACGAAGCTCCCGCCGTTGGCGCCCTTGGTCGTGCGGATCAGCGACAACGCGGAGAGCTCACGCAGGGCCTCCCGGATCGTTGGCCGGCTCACGCCGAACTGCGCCGCCAGCGCGGTTTCATTGGGGAGCCGCTGAGGCGCAGCGATCTCGCCGGACATGATCAGGTCTCGGAGCTGGTCAGCGACCTGCTCGTAGGCCTTTCGCACCTTGCGGACGGGAACGACCCCGTTTACCTCGGCCACAGCGCCCAAGCCTATCAGCGGCGGTTGTCAGGCTTAAGCGATCACGTCGGTAGTCTGGCGGCGTGCGATCCTGGGACAGGCAGCCGTTGCGAGCTCTGTTGTTCGCGCCTGGCGCGGACGAGCGCAAGCTCTCGAAGGTGAACGGCTTCGGCGCTGACGCGATCGTCATCGACCTGGAGGACGCCGTGGCGGAAAGCCAGAAGACGGTGGCCCGCGCCCTGGCTCGCGCTGCGATCCCCACGTACGGTGACGGACAGATCGTCGCCGTCCGCGTCAACGCGATCCAGAGCGGTCGGCTCCAGGACGACATCGCGGCCGTGGCCTGCCCGCAGCTCGCGGCAATCGTCGTCCCGAAGGTTGAGGCGTCCGACACCCTGCACGACGCAGACCGAGCGCTCGCCGCCGCGGAACGCGAGCACGGGGTCGAGGTCGGGACCATCCGGCTGATGCCCCTGATCGAGACCGCGCTGGGCATCGTACGGGTGGAGGAGATACTCCTCGGTGCCCCGACGCGGGCGCTCACGGCCCTATTCGGCTTGGCCGATCTGGCGGCCGACCTGGGGGTCGAGCTGACACCGGACGGCGCTGAGCTTCTGTACGCGCGCGGACGCGTGATCGTCGCCACGCGAGCGGCCGGCATGACAGCGCCGATCGACGGTCCGTACCTGCGGCTGAGCGACGACGACGGGCTGATCGCTGACTGCCGGCGGTCACGCGGGCTGGGCTTCCAAGGTCGCGTCACCCTCCATCCGAAGCAGGTGGCGAGCACGCAGCGGGCCTACTCCGAGCTCACCGACGAGGAGCTCGCCGCTCACCGGCGGATCGTCGACGGCTTTGAGCACGCGCAACGGGCGGGAGTGGCGGCAGTGCAGGTCGACGGGCGCTTCGTCGATCAGCCCGTTTATCAACTCGCCCGCCGCAGGCTCGCCGGCTACGAGTCGCTGGTGGCGAGCGGCGAGTAGAGCTCCGGCCGGCGGTCGCCGAACAGGCTGACGTGGTAGCCGCCGGCGTTGGGCTCCTTCGTCTTCTCGCGGGCGAGCCCGAGGTCCAGCTCCGCGGTGATCACCGTCTCGTCGGCGCCCGCTTCGGCCAGCCGGCGGCCGTGGGGGTCGACGATCTGGCTCCAGCCGAAGAACTCGGTTCCCCGCTCCCGCCCACAGCGGTTGGCGGTGAGAAAGAACACGGCGTTCTCCGCGGCGCGCGCACGGGTGATGAACTCGGCGAGCTCGCGCGCCGGCGCCGGGGAATTCGTGGGATGGACGATCACCCCCGCACCCTGCAGCGCGAGTACGCGCGTGATCTCCGGGAAGCGCCAGTCGTAGCAGATCTGAAGTCCGATCCGGCCGATCGGCGTGTCATGAACGGCGTAGGGCTCATCGCCGGCGACGGTGAAGCAGTCCGCCCCGATGCAGGCGATGTGCGACTTGCGGTAGCGCCCGACCGGCCCGTCTGGGCCGATCAGCACCGCCGTGTTGTGAAGCAGGTCGCCGGCGGTCTCAAGCACGCCGAGGACGCAGTACACACCGCTGCGGGCGCATTGCTCGGCGAGCGTATCGGTGGAGGGCCCGGGAACGGGCTCTGCGCATCGTCGCGCCGCGGCGGCGTCGGCGAACATATAGCCGCTCAGCGCGCACTCCGGGAACACCACGAGGTCGCAGGCGGCGGCGGCTGCGTCCTGAAGCTGGCCGACGCAGCGCGCGAGGTTGCCCCCGAGGTCACCCAGCTTCGGCGCGCTCTGCACCACCGCGACTCGGATCGAGGACCGTGGCGTCAGCGGAGACACACCGACACCCCGGACAGATTCTCAGACCGCGCGGCGGTGCCCCTGATGACGCGCTGCAACTCCCCATACTCCGCACCCGAGATGCGAACGTCCAGCACCGCCGGGCGTGACTGCGCCAGCGCCTCGCCGATCGCGGTGCGAAGCTCGTCGGCGGTCCGGGCCGTGAAGCCGACAGCGCCGAGCGAACGGCCGAAGCCGGCGGCATCCACCGCTCCGAAGTCGACACCGGTGCGACGGTAGCCGCGCTCCTCCTGCTTGATGCGGATGAGGCTGAGGCTGGAGTCATTGAGCACGATCACGAGCAGTCGGGCGCCAACCCGTACCGCGGTCTCGAGCTCGCTTCCGTGCAGCAAGAGCCCGCCGTCTCCGGTGAACGCGATCACCGGCTCCTGCGGGCGGGCGAGCGCAGCGGCCACCGCGGCGGGCAACGCAAACCCCATCGTCGCCAGCCCGTTGGAGATCAGGAACCGTCGCGGAAGACTCGAGCGCCATCCCCAGGTGACGGCCAGCATGTGGGCGCCGGCATCGACCGTCACGGTGGTCGTGGGCGGCGCCTGTGCCTGCACTTCTTCAACCACCTCGAGCGCACTCAGCGAGTCCGGCGAGGGAATCCTCAGCGCTGCGAGCATCCCGGCTCGGGTCTCGGCGATCTCAGAGGCTGACCAGTCCGACGCGGGTTGGCCGAGCGACGCGTGCAACGCGTCCACGAGGTCGGCGAGATCGCCGATCAACACGTGCTCGGGCTCGTAACCGGGGGCCGGCTCGGCGTGCTCGCGCAGCGCAACCACCGGGGCGCTCGCCGGCCACGGCCGGGACAGGAGCTCGATCGGATCGAGCCCGATCGCGAGGATCGCGTCAGCCGCCTCCAGCAGGGACGCCTCGAGGGCCGAATTCGTCACGATGCCACACCACAGGGGGTGCTCTTCGGGTACGGCGCCCTTCCCTTTGTAGCTGGAGAGCACCGGTGCCCCCAGGTGCTCCAGCAGCGCGATCAGCGGGCGCCGGCGAGCGTCCAGCGCCTCGTCGCCGACGAGGACCACCGGGCGACGGGCGGCGGTCACGACCGAGGCGGCCGCCGCCAGCGTGCTGTGGTCCCGGGCCGACGGCCGGGCCTCCCCGGATGTGTCCAGCGTCGCTTCGCTCGCGTCCGGCGCGTCCGGCGCGATCGCGGCACCGGCCGGCGCCAGCGCGACGTGGTGATCCAGCTCGAGATGCACCGGCCCGCGAGGCTTCGACGCGGCGACCGAGAACGCCTGCCTGACCGCACCGGCGGCGCCCTCCGGACTGAGCGTTGCCTGCCACTTGGTCACCGGTGACAGGAGCGCGACCTGGTTGAGGACCTGGTGGCCCGTGCGGGCGGCCTCGGCATCCGTGAAGCGATCGCCGATCACCACCACCGCGCTCTGATCAAGCAGCGCGTGGGCGAGCCCGTTAACCACACTGGCCGCGCCCGGGCCGAGACCGACGAGCACCAGCGCCGGCCTTCCCACCAGATCCGCATACGAGGCGGCCATCAACGCCGCCGCCCCCTCCGAGCGCGCCAGCACGACGCCGACGCCGCACCGCTCGAGCGCGTCGATCAGCTCCAGGTTGCTGCCCCCTCCGGGGAACACGAATGCCCGGTCCGCCGCTCGCTCAACGACGATTCCCGCGATCGTCTCCGCAACCGTCGCCCGTCCCGTCACTGAGCTCATGCCTTCACGGGACGACGTACGTTGCGGCCGGTCAGACCCACTTGTCGGCGGGCTGCTGCTCGATGAACGTGTTGGCGATGTCGATTCTGCGCGCAAACCAGACGTCGCCGAGCGACTGCGCGTAATCGATGAACCGCGCCAGCCCATCCGATCGGGCGGGATTGCCGGTGATCCGTGGGTGCAGGCCGATCGACATCATCCGGTTGACCTCGTCGCCATCGTTGCGCAGGCGATCGAGGTGGGCCTTGGCCGTCTCGAAGAAGTGCTCGGGGCTGCCGAACCCCTGGGGAATGACGTACCGGGCATCATTGACGACGAGGCCGTAGGGAACCACCAGATGCGGGCGCCCGAGAACGCGCGTCCAGTAGGGGAGGTCGTCGCTGTAGCAGTCGGAGTCGTAGATGAAGCCGCCCTCCTCCACCACCAGCTCGCGCGTGTTGACGCTCATCTCTCGGCAGTACCAGCCCTGCGGCCGGGCGCCCGTGGTCCGCTCGATCGACTCGATCGCGCGCCTGATCGCCTCGCGCTCCTCCTCGCGGGTCATCTCGAAGTGGTTGCTCCAGCGGTAGCCATGCCCCGCCGCCTCGTCGCCGCGGCGGGCGAGCTTCTCGGCCGCGGCCGGGTTGCGCTCCAGCGCCACGGCGGCCGCGAACCAGGTCACCGGGATACCGGCGTCGTCGAACACGCGCAGCATGCGCCAGATCCCGGCCCGGCTCCCGTACTCGTACATAGACTCGACGGCGAGGTCGCGCTGACCCTCGATTGCGAACGGCAGCTCATAGAGGATGTCGTTGGTGCCGTCGCCCATCGCGAAGGTCTTCTCGGAGCCTTCCTCGTAGTTGATCACGATCTGGACGGCCACCTTGGCGTCATCCCGCCACTGGACCTGGGGCGGATGCTCTCCGTATCCGGCGATCTCGCGGGGGGGACCCTCGACGGGGACGTCGCGGTTCATGAAGAACTGGGGGTTGAACTCCATCCTGGCTCCTAAACGGTTCGGGTTGCGGTCAGTCCAGGCCGGCGAGGGAACGCGCACCATCGGCCACGATCAGTTGACCGGTCACGTACGCCGATTCGCTGCTCGCGAGGAAGCAATACAGGTAGGCGATGTCCTCCGGGATCCCGACTCGGCGCAGCGGGACCTTGGGCGCGACCGCAGCCACACCCTCGGGCCCGAGCGAGTTCACAGGATCAAGCGACTGCGGGGTCTCGATCACGCCGGGCGCGACCGCGTTGGCCGTGATGCCGTCAGGGCCGTAATCGACGGCGAGGTTCTGCACGAGTCCGACGATCCCGGCCTTCGCCGCCGCGTACTGGGGGTGCAGCGGCCAGGCGGACACCGTCCCCGCGACGGAGGAGGTCGCGATCAGCCGGCCGTGGCCCGCCTTGCGCATGTGCGGCAGGACCGCTCGGAACACGCGCCAGACGCCGGTCAGGTCGACGTCGAGCGTCGCGTACCAGGCGTCGTCGTCCAATTGCTCGAGCGGGACGGTGCGCGCGATTCCGGCATTGGCGACGGCGATGTCCACTCGCCCGAGCTCTGACACACACCGCTCGACGAGCGCGTCGACCTGACCGGCGTCTCGCACGTCGGTTGGAACCACGATCGCGCGCCGGCCGGTGGCCTGCACCGCCTGGCGGACCGGCTCCACGTCGTGCGGATCTCCGGGGTAGTAGGCGAGGGCGACATCGGCGCCGGCCTGCGCGAACACGCGCGCGGTGGCCGCCCCGATGCCGGACGCCGCTCCGGTAATGATCGCCGCCCGGCCATTCAACTCGAACATCGTGCTCCTCTCAAACGCCTCAGGATTGTCGACTGCTGCACTACAGCATCACGTCGCCGCCGTTGGGGCCGAGCGTCTGGCCCACGTAGTACGACGAGTCATCCGAGGCCAGGAACACGGCTGTCGGGGCGACCTCGTGAACCTCGCCGAACCGGCCGATCGGCAGCTCCGCCAGCTTCTGGTTGGCCCATTCCTCGGTCTCCTGGGCCATCATCTCGGTCAGGATCGGGCCGGGAGCGATCGCGTTGACGTGGACCCCCTTGCCCGACACCTCGCGCGCCAGCGCCTTGGTGAGCCCGATCACTCCGGCCTTGCTCGCGCTGTAGTGCACCATCTCGGTCCCGCCGATCTGGCCGAGCTGCGACGCCACGTTGATCACCTTGCCGCGACCGCGCGCGAGCATGCCCGGGAGGACCATCCGGGTGCAGAGAAAGCAGCCGCGCAGGTTCACGCCGATCACGCGGTCCCACTCCGGCACCGAGAGCTCGTGAAACATCACCTGGCTGAACGTGCCCGCGTCGTTGACGAGGATGTCGATGTCACCGAACTCGGCGGACGCGCGCTCGACCATCGCGCGGACATCGGCCTCCTGGCTGACGTCGGTCCGCACCAGCAGGGCCCGCCGACCCGCCGCCTCGATCGCCTGTAGGACGGGAGCCGCGACATCCTCATCGAGCAGATCGGCGATCACCACATCGGCCCCCTCGGCCGCGAACGCGGTGGCAATCGCGCCCCCGATGCCGCGGGCGCCTCCGGTGACGATCGCGACTCGGTCGCGCAGCTTGTCCATGGTCGTGGTTCTCCTTTGTGATCCCGGCGGGAAGCTATGCCGTGCCGACCGTCGTCCCGGCGCGCGCCCACTCGCCGAGGATCTGTTCCGAGGTGGCGATATCGAAGCGGTGACGCATCAGCAACATCGAGGCGTCGTGCTGGGCGCGGTCGTCACTGGCCACGCAGTCCTCGGCGATCACCACGTAGTAGTCGTTGAACATCGCGTCCCGGGCAGTGGACTCGACACAGCCCTCGGTGGTACATCCGGCTACCACCACGGACTGGATGCCGTTGCTGCGCAACAGCAGGTCCAGATTCGTGCCCCAGAAACCGCTCGAGCGGTACTTCTTGACGATCAGATCGCCGGCGTGCGCCGGGAGCTCGGCAATCAGCTGCTGACCCTCTGAGCCATCGGCGGTGTAGCTCAACGCCGCTCCCTCCGCCTGGTTGAGGTGCATTCGCAGGTTGAACCTGATCTGCGCCGGAGACTCGCTGGCGCGGCCGGGCAGCACGGTCATCAGCACGAACACGATCGGAACGCCCGCCGCGCGGCCGGCGTCTACCAGTCCGACCAGCCGCGGAACCATCGACGGGTACATCGAGATGTCGATGCCGAGCCGATCGAACGCTCCGCCGGGGGTGCAGAAGTCCCGCTGCATGTCCACGACCACGAGCGCGGTGTGAGCCGGGGCCACCAGCTCTGAGAGCTCGGTGAAGACCTGCTTGCCGTCGATCTCGATCACGCGACGCGGCTCAGGGCGTCGTCGCGTGTATAGGGCCGGACATGAGCTTGCCTTCGGCCAGGTCCTCCTCCTCGTCGGCTAGCGACTGTCCGACCGCCTTGAGCTTCTCCGGATCGGTCGACCGGAGGTAGTAGTACGCGGCGATCCCGCCGATGACCCAGACCAGGACGACGTAGGGAACGAGGTTGTAGGGGTACGTCTGGCCCGGCTTGGCGACCGACCAGAGCGGATAGCCGAGCGCCGCGATGCCAAGGATCGGCGCCACGACGTGGCGGAAGATGCTGCGCTCGGGGTCACGCCAGAAGAAGCGAATCAGCCCGATGTTGGCCAACATGTAGACGAGGATGACGGCGACGGTGCCAAGCGAGCCGGTCCAGCCATACACGTCGGTCAGCCCGGAGCCGAGCCATGCTGACATCAGGATCCCGACGGCGATGGACACGGCCGTCAGGGCGTAGATCGCGGTGTACGGCGAGTGGAATTTCGAGTGGACCTTCCCCAGCACCCCCGGCAGAACCTTATCGCGGCCCATCGAGAAGACCACGCGCACGGTGGCGTTCTGCACCGCCAACAAGCAGGAGAACAGGCCGAAGACAGCGGCGATGTCGATGATGTTGGTCATCCAACTCGCATAGCGATGCGCGAGCGTCGGGAACGGCGTCGGATCGCTCATGAACGCCTTGAGCTGATGGGGGTCGTTGAGGTGATAGCCGGCCGAGAGGGCGTACATCATGAAGACGTAGAAGACGCCGATGATGACCGTGGCGCCGATGACCGCGGTCGGGATGTTGCGCCGCGGGTTGCGGCTCTCTTCCCCGAGCACGGCCGCCGACTCAAATCCGATGAATGACAGGACGCCGAACACGGCGCCCAGTCCGATGCCACCGAGTCCCTGCGAGGAGGCGTTGGGCGAGAAGTAGTGCAGCGTGTTGCCATTACCGGCATTGGCGATCGCGATGACTGCCAGGACGATGAAGACGACCATCTCGACGCCCAGCAGCGTGAGGTCCACGCGCACCGACGCCTTGATCGACCGCAGCGACAGAAGAAACACCAGAGCCATCAGCGCCAGGCCCAGAATCCACCAGGCGATGTTCACGCTGAACTGGCTCAGCAGGTAGTTATGGAGGAAGGCACCGTTGGCCGTGAACAGGCCGATGGACAGCAGCACCTAGGCGGCGAAATACAGCCACCCGGTGAAGAACCCCGCCCCACCGCCGAGTGCATGGCTGCAGTAGTTGTAGAACAGGCCGCTCGACGGAAGCCGGCGCGAGAACTGGACCACCGTGTTGGCGACGAAGGCCGTGCCGATGAACGCAGCGAGGAACGACAGGGGGAGCGCCGCCTGCGCGTTGCCCGCCGCGGCGGGTGCGTTGAGGATCACGGCGATCACCGGCGCCATCACCGCGGCCGACAGGGCGACGCAGTTGGGCAGCGAAAGCTGGCCCTTGAGTAGGCGCTGGGGTTCTGCTGCCGCAACGGCTCCGGGGCCAGTTGCGGCCGACGCATCAACCGACATGCCGATCCTCCTCGGGATGCACCCTCAGGGTGGTGGTAGGAAGCTGCTCACACATCATGCGTGCTTCTGCCCTCGGTCTCCTCCGATTGCAGGCGGCCAGCATACAGATGTCTGACTTAATAATTCAACCGAGTTCGGCGAGGTTTTTGCAGAGATTGCCGCATAGAGCTCGGGCCGGCGATCGGCCAGCAGCGGGTAGGCCCGCGGATCACGCTGATCGCGTAGTCGCTCCGCCCATTCGGCGTCCAGCTCGGCGATCGCCAGGCTGGTTTCGCCGCCGAGCGCGACGATCGTTTCTCCAAGCGGGTCCACGACACAACTTCCGCCAGAGAAGCTCAGATCGCCGATCGTCCCGCACTGGTTGATCCCGGCGACGTAGGCGACGTTCTCGATCGCCCGCGCGGTCATCAGCGGGCGCATCACGAACGAGCCGGGCACCTCCCAGGCCATCGGCATCAGCAGCAGGCTGGCGCCCCGCAGGGCGACGACCCGCAGCGCCTCGGGAAACGCGAGGTCATAGCAGCAGGCGAGCCCGATCCCGTGATCCGTGACGACGAACTCGCCTCCGGGGACGAATACCTCGCGCTCCTTGGCGACGAGATGGGTCTTGTGGTAGACGAGCCGCCGGCCGTCGGGCTCCTGCGCGATCACCGCGTTGCGAAGCCCCCGCGGCTGCGCGCGCAATGGGGCGCCGTAGACGACGCTGACAGCGAGCCGCCGGCTGTCGGCGGCGAGCACGCGCTCGGCAGCCTCCACGTCGTCGAGCAGCACGTCCGTGTAGTCGGCAACCCCCAGGAGGTAGCCGCTGAGGCTGAGCTCCGGAAAGCAGACCACGTCGGCATCGGCGTCCGCCGCGGCGGTCAGCGCCCCGCGCATGTGCGCCAGATTGGCGGCGACATCGCCCAACGCGGCCCCGAACTGCGAAAGCGCCAGGCGCAGTGGGGGCATCAGCTCCGCAGCGGTATGGCCACCGGGCGGATCGGCGAACCGGTCGCCCCGCGCAGCTTCAGGGGGAAGGCGAGCAGCGCGAACTCGTAGACCTTCTCGGCGGCAATCTCCTCGAGATCGAGGACCTCGATGATCTGCGCTCCGGCGGTGGCGAACATGTAACAGTGGACGGGCACGAACGAGTCGGGTTCCTCGTGGGGCGCGACGTCCATGCTCACTGCGTCGGTGCCGATGCACATTGCCCCAACGTCCTCGCACAGGTACCTCGCACCGCCGAGGCCCAGCCCGGGGTTGTCCGGGATATAGGTGTCGAAGTCCGGCCAGCAGGTCATCCGTCCGGTTCGGAGCAGGACAACGTCACGCGGGCGCAGGTCGGTGCCCTGCTCGCGGGCGGCCGCGCGGAGGTCATCCGGGGTAATCACGTGGCCAGGGGGAAGGCACTGCACTCCGTGCAGGCCGGCGATGTCGAGCAGCACCGCGCGGGCGATCACCGGCGGGTAGTTCTCGACGCCGCCCTTGAGCCACGTGCGGCTACCGAGGTCCTTCTCGGCCGTCCACCCGTTCCAGAACATCCCGAAGTAACCAAGGTGGTTGAGCGTATCCAGGTGCGTGCCGGTGTGAATGTACATATGGATAGAGTCGCCGCAGTAGCTGTACTTCTCGTGGACATCCGGGCCGGCGCCGGAGAGGTTGTCGTTGATCGAGCCCTGCGGCGTGTGCGTCATCCAGATCTCGTACTTGGGGTCATGGGCCGCGGCCCACGACGGCATCCCGAAGAAGTACTCGATGCCCAGGTCGAACGTAGCCCTACCGTCGAGATGCTCGAGCACCTCGCGCCGCGACTCAGGCGTGATCCAGTTCATCCGCCCGATCTGATCCTCGGGTCCCCACGGGCTCCGGGAGACCTTGACGCCGTCGCGTTCCAGCAGCGGCTCATACTGCGTTTCAGCCTGCGGCTCGCTACTCAACTCGCCTCTCCTCGTCGAGGTTCCCGAGCGGTATATATACCAAGATCGTCTATGTCTGACGTTTCGCGCCTCGCGACGCCGCGGGATGCGGCCGCCCGGCGCCCCGCGACCCTGGAGGGCAAGTGATGTCAACACAGTCCAGAGGCCCTCTCTCCGGAGTCGTGGCCGCCACCATCACTCCGCTTCGCGACGGCGGGCGACAGCTCGACACGGGCGCTGTCCCGCGCCTCGTCGATTTCTACGCCGCGGCCGGGATCTCCGGGGTGCTCGTAGCCGGTACCACGGGCGAGGGCCTGTTGCTGAGCACGACTGAGCGGATGGCGCTCGCCGAGAGCTTTCTCCAGGCGGCGCGCGGGCGGCTGGCCGTAGCGGTGCACGCCGGGGCGCAGACCACCGCTGAGGCGGTGTCGCTGGCTGCGCACGCCCGTGACCTCGGCGTGGACGCCGTCGCCGCAATCGGGCCGCCGTACTACCGCTACGACGACGACGAGCTGCTTGCCCACTTCCACGCAATCGCATCAGCGTCCGCCCCCCTCCCGTTCTATCTCTACGAGTTTCGCGACCGCACGGGGTATGCGCTGCCCGACAACGTGGTGCGGACGCTCGCGGCGCGGGAGCCGAACCTGGTGGGGATCAAGGTGTCGGATCGCAGTCTCGGCGAGCTGCGGCCGTACCTGCTGCCGGAGCTCGATGTCTTCGTTGGGAGCGAGGCGTTGATCCCCGACGCGCTGGCGATGGGCGCAGCCGGCGCGGTCTCCGGCCTCGCCGCCGCCATGCCCCATGCGGTCATCCGCATCTTCGACGGGAAGGAGCCCGCAGACCATGCCACCTTCCTGCGCGACGGGCTGGCGGCGTACCCGCTCCAGGCGGCGCTCAAGACGGCGCTCATCGTCCAGGGCGTGCTTGACGACGCGTCGGTGCGGGCGCCCCTGCGCGGGCTCACCCCCGCCGAGCGGACGGGGTGCTTGGCGTGGCTCGCCGAGGTCGGGATCGCCGCGCAGCCCGCAGCGGCCCAGCCCGACTAGGAGATCGCCTCGGTCCTCGCGGCGTAGTCAGCGAATCGCCGCCGCACCAGCGGGGGGTCCACGAACGGGCTGGGGCCCGGCCATGGGGACTCGTCGATCCGGGCCAGGACGATCCCGGGGCGGCTGATCGAGCGCACTGCCACGGCTACCTCGTCTGGGGAGTTCGCCTGCGCCGACGCCACGCCGGGCAGCGCGCCGGCCACCGCGGCCAGCGCTGCCGGCGCCATCACGTCCTGGCCCCCGGTGATCGAATAACGCCCGTCGTCGAGGACCAGCACGACCAGGTTCGGGGGCCGCAGGCCGCTCAGTGACCACAACGAGCCGGCGCCCATCAGCAGGTCGCCGTCGCCGACGACGGCCATCACGGCGCGGTCCGGACGTGCGTCGGCGACGCCCAGCGCGACCGCCAGGCCGCAGCCCATCGCCCCGCCGAGATACAGATGCGGCCCGTCGTCGCTGGCCAGTCGCAGCGCCGATGTGGCGGTCCCGAGCGAGGAGACGCACAGCGCGCCAGGCATTTGCGCCACCGCGCTGGCCACGGCCTCAGATGGCTTCACGTCCACCCCCAAGCAGCGCATCAAGGACGACGGCGGCGCTGGTCCCGGTCCTGAACGCAAGCTCAATCGCTCCCGCCATCGTCTGCCCGGCGAGGCCTGGGTCGACGAGCGTGAAGGACTGGATGGCGACGGCGGCGAGGAGGGCCGGCGTGGCGCGTCCCATCGGCACCTGGGCGGGATTGCCCTCGCCGAGGGTGCCGCGCATCGACAGCACCATCGGGAGCCCGAGGCCGTAGGGCAGGCATAGCGACCCGACCGCGTTGAGAGCGTTGCCCAGCCCCGAGCACTGCATCAGGACCACCGGGCGCGCGCCCGCGGCGAGCAGTCCGCAGGCGAACGCGATGCACTCCTCCTCGCGGGTGAGGGTTCGCAGGCGGGGCCCGGCGTCTGACAGCGCCTCGACGATGCCGCGCAGGCGCGCGTCCGGGACGTAGACGACGGCATCGACGCCGGCCTGTTCGATGGCCTGCGCGATCTCGATCTGCCACTCGAGCACGGTCACAGCTTCAGCACGAACGGATCCTGAACCTCTTCGCTGAGCTCGCACCAGACGCTCTTGGTCTGGAGGTACTCGCCGATCGCCTCGATCCCGTTCGCCCGGCCGACCCCGCTGTCCTTGTAGCCGCCGAACGGAGAGCTGAAGGTGAGTGCACGGTAGGTGTTGATCCAGACCGTGCCCGCCTGAAGGCCCCGGGCCATCCGGTGGGCGCGCTTGACGTCCCGCGTCCACACGCCGGCGGCCAGCCCGTATCGCGAGGCGTTGGCGAGCGCCAGCGCCTGCTCCTCATCGGCGAACGGCACCACGCTCAGCACCGGACCGAAGATCTCGTCCTGGCAGATCAGATCGGCGTTATCGACGCCGGTCAGAATCGTGGGCTCGTAGAAGAGGCCGTCCGGAAGGCTCGGCACCGATGCGCGGCGGCCGCCGGCGACGACCTTGGCGCCGGCGGCGCGCGCCGCCTGCACCATCGAGTCGACGCGCTGCAGTTGGGCCGCGGTGGCGATCGGGCCCATCTGCGTCTCGCTGTCCAAAGGATCCCCGAGCCGGATCGCGGCGGCGCGGGCGACCAGCCGAGTCACCAGCTGATCATGCACCTCGCGCTGTACGAGCAGGCGGGAGCCCGCGACGCACGTCTGACCGCCGGCCGCGAAGATCCCCGCCAGGACGCCGGCTTCGGCAGCCTCGAGTTGTGCATCGGCGAACACGATGTTGGGGCTCTTGCCCCCCAACTCCAGGGTGTAGCGCCCGAGTCGCCCGGCGACGGATCGCGCAATGACGCGCCCGGCGGCGTCGCCGCCGGTGAACGCCACCTTGGCGACGCCGGGATGCTCGACCAGGGCAGCGCCCGCACGCGCGGTTCCGGTGGCGACGTTGATCACCCCGGAGGGGATACCCGCCTCCTGCGCCAGGTGGGCCGCGTCGAGGATTGACGCCGGGGTGAACTCCGATGGCTTGATGACGACCGTGTTGCCGGCGGCCAGAGCGGGCGCAATCGCCATCGTGGTCAGCAGCAGCGGGGAGTTCCACGGCGTGATCACGCCGACGACCCCCAGCGGCTCACGGAGCGTGTAGTTCAGGACGCTCTGGCGGTCCAGGGGGATGACGGTGCCCTCGATCTTGTCGGCGAGTCCGCCGAAGTAGTACAGCCATTCGGGGATCATCTGCATCTGGCCCACCATCTCGCGCAGGAGCTTGCCGTTCTGCCGGGTCTCCACCGTCGCCAGCTCCTCGGCGTGCTCGGCCACGAGGTCCCCGAAGCGCATCAGCAGCCGGCCGCGGCGAGTCGGCGACAGCCCTCCCCACTGCGGTGACGCGAAGGCCCTCGCGGCAGCCGCCACCGCCCGGTCGACGTCCTCGGCGCCGGCGTCGGCAAATTCGGCCCATACGGCTCCGGTGGCTGGGTTGACCGACGCGAAGTGCTCGCCGGATGCGGCGGGCTCCCGGACCCCACCGATATGCAGGCCATGGCGCTGAGGGCCGCCGCGTCGCTCGGACGTCAGCGTGAGGCCGTTTCGCGCGGCGGGACTCGAGGCAGAGGCGGGCACCGAGCGCGAACCATATATGTCAGGCGATGGTGGCGGCAAGGTTGCTGGACACGGCATGATGTTTGATGTCAGACTTCTACCATGACGCTGCCTCTCGAGAACGTCCGAGTGATCTCGATCGAGCAGTTCGGCGCGGGCCCATGGGCGACCATGCAGCTTGCCGACCTCGGAGCAGAGGTGATCAAGATCGAGGATCCGCGCTCCGGCGGTGACATCGGTCGCTATGTTCCGCCGTTCCAGGAGGACGAGGACTCCCTCTTCTTCGAGACGTTCAATCGCAACAAGCACAGCGTCGCGCTCGACCTTCGCCACGCAATGGCGGGTGGCGTGCTCGAGGATCTGGTGCGAGGATCGGATGCCGTCTTCTCGAACCTGCGCGGAGACCAGCCCGCCAAGCTCGGACTTCGGTACGCCGAGCTGGGGGCGATCAACCCGCTGATCGTCTGCTGTTCGCTGTCGGGGTTCGGCATGACCGGTCCGCGCGCCGCCGAGGGCGGGTATGACTACGTGATCCAGGGGTTGGCGGGCTGGATGAGTCTCACCGGTGAGCCAGGGGCGCCTCCGACCAAGAGTGGCCTGTCACTGGTCGACGTGTCCGCCGGTTACGTTGCCGCGCTGGCAATCGTCGCCGGAATGTGGCGCGCGCACCGGGACGGCGTCGGCTGCGACTGTGACATCTCGCTGTTCGACACGGCCTTGGCCGAACTCATGTACGTCGGCACCTGGGCGGCGACCAAGGGCTATCAGGCGCCGCGACAGGCCAACTCCGCCCACCCGTCGATCGTGCCATTCCAGAACTTCGCGACCGCTGACGGGTGGATCGTCGTCGCGTGCCCGAAGGAGCATTTCTGGCGAACGCTCTGCCAGGTGATCGATCGTCCCGAGCTCGCCGACGACCCCCGGTTTGCGAGTTTCGCCGAGCGTGACCGCAACCGGGGCGACCTGCTGCCGGCGCTCGATGCGGCGTTCGCGGCGCAGAGCACCGCCGACTGGCTGGCGCGGCTCGTGCCGGCGGGGATTCCATGCGCGCGTGTCAACGATGTGATGAGCGCCCTGGATGATCCCCAGGCGCACGCACGGGAGGCGATCGTGGAGGTGCCACACGACCGCTTCGGCGTGGTGCGGACGATTGCGACACCGCTGCGCGTCGGCTCAGATCGCCGGGAGCCGGTCAGGGCACCGCGTCGCGGCGAGCACACTCGGGAGTGCCTGGCCCGGGTGTGCGGATACTCAGACGAGCGTTTCGCGGAGCTCGCCGAGAGTGGGGTGTTCGGCGATGCGGTCGACGGAGCGGCGGCGCCCACCGAGGTGGCCGCGGCCGGCGCAGACGGCGGGTAGTGCCCTCGCTCGCCGTCAACCGCTGACCAGCTCGGCCAGTCGCGCCGCGCCGGCGCGGATCTCCTCCACGGAAGGGAAGCTGAACGACAGGCGGGCGCCGTACTCGCCGCCGGAGCCCGGAAAGAAGCCACTCCCGGGGACGATCGTCACGCCGGCGGCGGCCGAGCGCCGCGCGAGCGTTGCCGCGTTGATCCTCGGCGGCAGATCCAGCCACAGGAAGTATCCGCCGTGCGGGTGCGTCCACCGAGCGTCGGGCGGCATCCGCTCGCCGAAGACCTCCAGCAGGGCATCGCGACGGGCCCGCAGAAACGACTGGAGGTAGGCCAGGTGGGGCTCGAGGTGACCGGCGCGGAGGTACTCGTACAACTCGGCCTGCGCCAGCAATGGAGGAGAGACGTAGGTCGCCGTCGCGAGCGCGCGCAGGCGCCCCTGCAGCGAGATCGGGGCGACGATGTAACCGACCCGCATCCCGGGAGAGACCGTCTTTGAGAAGGAGGAAAGATGAACGGCGAGATGCCCGCCATCTCGCCGGCACAGCAGCTCATGCAGCAGCGGCAGGGGCTCTCCCTCCACGCGCAGCAGCCCGTAGGGATCGTCCTCGAGCACGACGATCTCGAGCTCGAGGGCCAGGTCCACCAGCGCTTCGCGCTCGGCGAGGGTCATCGTGAGCCCCATGGGGTTGTGGAACGTCGGCAGCACATAGAGAAAGCCGGGACGCGAGCGCTGCGCGAACACACGGCGCAGCTCATCGAGGTCGAGCCCATGGGAGGTCCGCGCCACGGGGATGACCTCGGCGCCAAGGCGGGCCAGCAGCGCGATCATGCGGTCATAGCAGGGTGCTTCGATCGCGGCCTGCCCGTTGCCCTCCAGCAGGACGCGGGCAAGGAACGACAAACCCATGATCGATCCCGGCGTGATGATGATCTGCTCCGGGGTGACGCCGTGGCGTTGTGCGAGCCACTCGCACAACGGGGGGAAGCCCTGCGGGTCCCCATAGTTGAGGACGACCCGGCCGTGGCGCTCGATCGCTCGCGCACTGCACTGCGCCAGCTGCTCGATCGGAAAGGTCTCGGGTGCCGGAATCCCGCGCGCCAGCGAGATCGTGCCCGGTGCCGGAAGGATGCTCGCCGGCGGATCGACGGACCGGGGATCGTTCATCGCGGTGACACTAGAGCGGCGTCGATCGACGATGTCAAGCTTTCGGCCGTGATCTCTCCGCGTCCCGGCATGAGGCTCGCGGGCGCGCCCCGGTGGCGCCCCACGTCGCTGTAGGATTGGCGCCGAATCTCGCCGAACGTCAAATGTCTGACTTCTCTGAACCAGTCGCCGTCGCCACCGAGACCGAAGTGGCGGCCGTCCGTAACACGATCCGCGAATTGTGCGCGTCGTTCGGCATCTCCTACTGGCGCGATCTGGAGCCCGACCGCTATCCGCTCGAGTTCGTCGACGCGCTGACGCGGGACGGCTGGCTCGCCGCTCTGATCCCGGAGCAGTACGGCGGTGCCGGTCTGGGGCTGCAGATCGCGAGTGTCATCCTGGAGGAGATCAACGCCTCCGGCGGCAATGGCGCGGCCTGCCATGCGCAGATGTACACGATGGGCACGCTGTTGCGCCATGGGACGCCCGAGCAGAAGCAGCGCCACCTGCCCGCGATCGCCTCGGGCGAGCGGCGGCTGCAGGCGTTCGCGGTGACAGAGCCCGGAGCCGGCTCGGACACGACGCGCATCGCCACCACGGCTCGCCGTGTCGCCGGAGGCTGGCGCCTGCGCGGGCAGAAGGTCTTCACCTCAAGGGCACTTCACTCCGATCTGATGATCGTGCTGGCACGCACCACGCCACTGGAGGACTCGCAACGAGCCTCTGACGGGCTGTCCGTGTTCCTGCTCGATATCCGCGAGGCCGGTCGCGCGCTCACGATCCGGCCGATCCGCACGATGACGAACCACGGCACCACCGAGGTGTTCTTCGACGACGTCGAACTTCCCGAGGACTCACTGATCGGCGAGGAGGACCGTGGCTTTCACCACATCCTCGACGGGCTCAACGCCGAGCGCATCCTGATCGCCGCCGAGTGCGTCGGCGATGGCCGCTGGTTCGTTTCGACCGCGAGCCGCTACGCCGTCGACCGCGTCGTCTTCGACCGTCCCATCGGCGTCAACCAGGGTGTGCAGTTCCCGATCGCCCGGGCTCACGTCGCGGTCGAGGCGGCCGACCTGATGCGTCAGAAGGCCGCCGCGCTGTTCGACGCCGGAGCGCCCTGCGGCGCCGAGGCCAACATGGCCAAGCTGCTGGCCTCGGAAGCTTCGTGGCAGGCGGCCAACGCCTGCCTGGACGCGCACGGCGGCTGGGGGTTCGCCACCGAATACGACGTCGAGCGCAAGTTCCGTGAGACGCGGCTCTACCAGACGGCGCCCGTCGCCAACAACCTGGTGCTGGCGTATGTGGGTCACCACGTCCTGGGGATGCCCCGCTCCTACTAACGATGATTGGACGAGCATGAGCGACTGCTGCATCGTTGACGTCCTCGCCGCGCCCGGCGTCGGCGCTTTCTTCTTCGACGACCAGGCCGCGATCAAGCTGGGAGTGGGGCACGACGGGTTCGCCATCCTCGGCGAGCCTCTCACCGCCGGATTCCGGTCAATACGTCAGCCGGCGGAGGCAGTGTCCGTGATGCTGCGGCTGAGCGATGGGTACGTGGCCTACGGCGACTGCGTCGCGGTCCAGTACAGCGGGGTCGGCGGCCGGGATCCGGTGCTCAATGCCGGGGCGCTGGCAGCGCTGTTCGAAGACGAGGTCGCCGGCTCGATCGGCGGGAGTCCCGTCGAGTCGTTCCGTGAAGCCAGCGACCAAGTCGACACGCTCACGCGCGAGCTTCCCGGCTTCGGGAGCGCCGCCGCATATGGGCTCTCGCAGGCGCTGCTGGCCGCCGCCGCCCATGCCACCGGGCGGAGCATGGCGCGGACGATCCAGGCTGAGTGGGGCCTCGATCTGGAGCTGCGGCGCGTACCGGTGTACGCCCAGTGCGGCGAGCAACGGCAGCTGAACGTCGACAAGATGATCATGCGCGAGGTGGACTCGCTGCCGCACGGGCTGATCAACAATCCCTCGCTGGTGGGTGCGGGCGGCGAGACCCTCGTCGAATATGTCTCCTGGGTGAGCCGGCGGATCCGCGAGCTGCGTCGCGACCCCGGCTATACCCCGGTGCTGCATTTCGACGTCTATGGCGTCCTCGGGATCGTGATGGAGCAGCGCCTCGAGCAGATTGTGGATGTCCTGATCCGCATGGAGGAGGCGGCACGGCCGTTCGCGCTGCGGGTGGAGCACCCGCTCGATGCGGGTAGCCGGGCGGCCCAGATCGAGCAGATGGCCCAGCTGCGTCGCCTCCTGCGAAGCGCGGACAGTCGCGTCGAGCTCGTGGCCGATGAATGGGCCAACACGATTGATGACATCCGGGAGTTCAATCGCGCCGGCGCCGCCGACATGATCCAGATCAAGACGCCAGACCTCGGTGGCCTGCATCACTCCGTAGATGCGGTGCTCGACTGCCGCCGCCATGGTGTGCTGGCTCACGTTGGTGGTTCCTGTTGCGAGACCGACCGCTCGGCTCGCGCCTGTGTCCATGTAGCGCTGGCGACCGGCGCGGACCAGATCCTCGCCAAGCCGGGCATGGGCGTGGACGAAGGACTGTCGATCGTCGGCAACGAGATGGCCAGAACGCTCCGGTTGGAGTCCGCGTGCGCCCCGACGCGGTGACCCTCGGCGGGGCGGACCCCGCGCCGACTGTCGGCGGGGCGAACCCGGCCTGCACGGTCGGCGGGGCGAACCCGGCCCGCACGGTCGGCGGTCCGTGGTTCGACGAGCTTGAGGTCGGGCAGGTCTTCGCCGACGCTCCTGGGTTGACACTCACCGAGGGTCACGCAGCGCTTCATCAGGCGATCGTCGGCGATCGCATGAGGCTCGCGCTGGACGGAGCGCTGAGCCGCGCGGTCGTGGGTGCCGAGCGGACGCTCGTCCATCCCGCGCTCGCCTGGGACGTCGCGATCGGTCAGTCGACGACGGCGACGCAGCGGGTCATCGCGAACCTGTTCTACCGCGGATTGACCTTCCGCCGGGCGCCGCTGGTCGGTGACACACTGCGCACGCGGACTGAGGTGGCCGCGCTGCGCCAGAGCACTCGGCGCCCGGAGGTCCCGGCCCGGGGTCTCGCCGCGCTGCACGTGACGACGGTCGATCAGCACGACCGCGTGGTGCTCGACTTCTGGCGTTGCGCGATGCTCCCCCTGCGGGATCCAGACGGAAGCACCGGAGCCGCTGATGACATCGATGCGGTCGCTCGCGCCGGCGAGCCGGAGAGTCCCGGGCGCGCCGTTCAGGGCTGGCGGCTGAGCGCCATGCGCGATGCGGTGCCGGGTCCAGGCTTCGGTGATCTCGCGCTGGGCGCCACCTGGACGAGTGACAGCGGCGAAGTCGTCAGCGCCGCGCCCGAGCTTGCCCGCCTCACGCTGAATGTCGCGATGGTCCACTACGACCGATTGAGACCGGGTGGCGAGGGTCGGCGCCTCGTGTATGGCGGCCACACGATCGGAATCGCCGCCGCGTTCGCGTCGCGAGTGCTACCCACACTGGCGACGATCACCGCCTGGCACAGCTGCGATCACATCGCGCCGGTTCACGAGGGCGACACGCTCTACAGCCGGCTGGCCCTCGAGTGCTTGGAGCCGCTTCCGGGCGGAGGCGGACTGGCGCACCTGCGCGCCCGCCTGCAGGTGGTCGACGAGAGCGATCGGCGGCGCGATGCGCTCGACTGGCGGTTCGTGGCGGCGCTGGCATGACGCCCGTCAATCTCTATAGCGACACCCAGACGCGGCCGACGAGAGGTATGCGCGAGGCCATCGCCATGGCCGAGGTCGGCGATGAGCAGAGACGGCTGGACCCGACGACGATCGCGCTCGAGGAGCGGGTGGCGCAGTTGCTCGGGCACGAGGCGGCCGTATTCCTTCCGACCGGGAGCATGTGCAACCAGATTGCGCTCCTTGTGCACATCCGAACCGGTGGCGACGAACTGCTCATCGACCGCACCGCCCACCCCGTCAACTTCGAGAGCGGGGGCCCGGCCCGTCTCGCGGGCGCGATGATCCGCACCCTGGATGGCGACGGGGGCATCTTCGATTCGGCCCAGCTCGAGGACGCCGTTCGACCGCCCGATAACCGCTACACCCCTCGCTCCCGGCTCGTGTCGGTGGAGCAGACGACCAACCACGGTGGGGGGAGGGTGTGGCCGCTGGGGACGATCCACGGCGTCCTTGACGTAGCTCGCCGGCATGAGCTGCGCACTCATCTGGACGGCGCTCGCCTGATGAACGCGGTCGTCGCCTCGGGCGTCGACGCCGCCGACTACGCCAAGGGGTTTGACACCGCGTGGCTTGACTTCACCAAGGGCCTCGGCGCGCCGGTCGGAGCCGTCCTCGCCGGCTCGCAGGAGCTGATCGCCGAAGCCTGGCGCTTCAAGCAGATGCTCGGCGGCGCCTTCCGCCAGTCTGGGATCGTGGCCGCGGGGTGCCTGTACGCACTCGACCATCACATCGAGCGGCTCAGCGAGGACCACGAGCACGCCCGGCTGCTGGCCGACGGGCTCGCGGCGATACCAGGGGTGACCCTCGATCCGGGCGCGGTGGAGACGAACATCGTGATCTTCGAGACCGACGACGCTCCCGGCCTCGTGCACCGGGTCGCCGGCGAAGTGGAGCTCCAAGCTCTCGACCAGCGGCGCGTGCGCGCGGTGACTCACCTGGACGTCAGCGCGGACGATATGGAACGGGCGGTGGCGGCGATCAAAACGGCGCTGACCGGATGAGCGTGAGGCCGACCGAGTGGCGGCGCGACGGTTACCTCATCTCCACCGACCGCAGCCGGCTCGACCGGGACGCGATCTGGACGTTCCTACGCACCGCGTACTGGTCACCGGGCATCGTCCGCGACAAGGTCGAGCAGGCGATCGAGAACTCGCTCGCGTTCGGGCTCTTCGCTCCCGACGGAGCGCAGGCCGGGTTCGCTCGGGTCGTCACCGACCGCACCAGCTTTGCCTGGCTGGCCGACGTCTTCGTGCTCGAGCCGCACCGCGGGCGGGGGCTCGGCGTGTGGCTGGTGGCGACGGCCGTGACCCACCCGGACGTCGCGGAGATCAGGATCGTGCTGGGCACCCGGGATGCCCACGGACTGTATGAGCGGTTCGGGTTCGAGCCGGTAACCCCCGGACGCATGATGGAGCGAACAGCGCCGCGCGGCG
>Ga0182024_10007227_pt1 | contig 24017 bp, 16 predicted proteins | sample P32metaG_FD_120480 | JGI IMG/M metagenome (GOLD analysis project Ga0182024, IMG submission 120480) | Permafrost microbial communities from Stordalen Mire, Sweden - P3-2 metaG (Illumina Assembly) | ecosystem: Environmental > Terrestrial > Soil > Wetlands > Permafrost | place: Sweden: Stordalen...
GAAAAGGGGGTCTCAATTCGTGGGGCAGGTTGCCAACCTGCCTGTCGAACGGCAGGTTGGCAACCTGCCCCACGAATTCGGACCCCCAATTTTGAAGTGCTGTACTAAGTTCCCGAACCCTGGCTGCACTGCCAGTTATTTTCGCGAAAATGGCGAGGTTGGCCAACCATGAAATCATCCTTTCTGCTTCTCTTGCCCGGCTTGTGCATCCTGGCCGGTTGCTTGCAGCCGGAAAGCTCCAGTAATCTGTCGCGCGTTTCGGGCAATCCGTTCGGTTTCCAACCGCCGTCCACGAAGGTAGCGAGGCCCAACTTGCCGGCGGCCAACAGTGAAATCGCGGCCCGAGTGGACTTCGTCGGCAAGAAGATCCTGGCCGCCAATCCCAAGGCGGGGTTCGCGCCCGTCTTCGCCACCATCGGTTCGCCGAGCGTCGAGATCTTCCATATCGACTTCACGCAAGTATGCGTCACGGAGGGCCTGGTGAAGAAGTGCAAGGGCGAGGAGGAATTGGCCGCGATCCTGGCCCAGGAACTCGGCAGGATGGCCATCGAGAAAGCGACGAGACAGGCCTACGCCAATCCCGATCGACCGTTGGCCGCCATGACCGTCGGCAACGACAAGACCTTCGATGGGTTCGATCCCACGACCTGGGCGCAAATTGGCAAGCAGGAGAATGACCGCAATCGGCTATCGCGGCCCAATCCGCAGCAATCGGCCAGGACGTTTCTGGAAAAAGCGGGCTATCCGGGGAGCAGCCTGGATGGGGTCCAGCCGTTGCTGCGCGAGGCGGATCGGAATTGCGCGCTCGAACGGCAGTTCAAAGGGTTGCCGCCGCAGTGACTCCTGTCGCGTCACATCTTGAGCTTGAGCGGCAAGTCCGTGGGGCCGTCGCTCTTGATTTCGACGGGGTCGAGGTCCTTTGAATCAAACGGCAGGGTGCCGCGCCCGTTGGCGGTCGGTTCGAGCGTTACCATGTAGCGGCCCTTGATGATGCCGTCCTCTTTCGTGTAGGTGCCGACGACGAAGGTGCCGTCGTCCTTGGTGGTGGCGTACGCCGGGATGCCGGGCGGGTCCTTGGGTGTGAACGTCAAACGAACCTTGCCCAGTGGCTCATTGGCCTCCGTGACCAGCGTGCCGCTGAGCGGCAACGTGGTCCATTTATTGGTGGCGCCGATGCTGCGGACGAAGCCCCAGCCGGTGGAACCAAGCCAGATGACGGCGAAAACACTGGCAGCCACCATGACGCCCTTTTTCCACAGGGGCAGACGGCCGTCGTCATCGTCGTCATCGTTGAACTTCTTGGTTTTCTTGGCCGACTTCTTGGACGCCAAGAACTTCTCTGCGGCCAGTCTCTTCACTTCGTCGGCCTTGCGCTGCTCCTCGGCCTTGCGAACCTCTTCCGCCATCCGTTTGCGATTCTCTTCCGCCTTTTGCTCCGCAGCCGCCTGGGACTCCTCCGCGGCGGATACGTCGATGGTGAATTCTGCCGTCGCGGCGTCCTCCGCGCTTTGTTCAGGCTGATCCGCGGTCACGTGCTCGGGCGCGGCCGAGCCGTCGCCTTCGGTCACTTGCTCGATCGACGGATCGTTGATTTCGAAGGTTGTATCCTGGTCGCCGGCAACTTGCTCCTCGGGCATGCTCATATCGTGAGCCGTCTCCTGACCGGAAACAGCTGCGACTTCACCGGTGCCCATGGCGGGGTGCTGACGCGTGTCCTTGGATTTGATGGCGGCAGTTTCCTTGACGGACTGCCCAGGCTCGGCCGCCTTCGGACTCCTGCCTGCCTCGGAGGCTGGGACGCGATTGCCGCCTTCGAGGAGCACGGGGAACTTGCCGCCGAGCTGCTGCACGCCTCGGCCTGTTGCCGGCTTTTTTTTGGGCTGCGTCAGGTAGGCTTTCCAGGCCTGTTCACGGCCAGCCTGGGCCGACGTGTTGTCCGGGTCGAGGACCAGAGCGACCGTGAAATCGGCCACGGCACATTCGTACTGCCCCTTGGCGGTATGGACGGCGCCGAGCTGCCGGCAATAGGCCGGGACGAGCTGGGCATCGAGGCGGGCGGCGTGGGCCAGGTCCGACAGCGCCAGTTCCACGAGCCCCGCCGCGTGCCGAATGGCCGCTCGCTGCGCGTAGGCCCGGGCGTGGTCGGGGTCCAGGCGAATCGCTTCGGACAGGTCAACAACCGCTTGCTTGGGATTCTCCAGCTTCAAATAGGCCACGCCGCGCAGATAGAAGGCCTGAGCGTTCGCGGGATCGGCCCGCAGCGCCCGCGTGAAGTCCTCGATGGCCGGAGCGAACTCGCCCTTCTGCGCCAGCACGTTGCCGCGCAGGAAGTAGGCCTGCGTCAATTCCGGCTCCTTGGCAATGGCGGTGTTGCAGTCCTTCAGCGCCAGATCGAACTGCCCGCCCGTGATGAGAGCCTGAGCCCGGCTCACGTACGCCTGCGTGAATGTCGGCTTGAGCCGCAACGTCGAGCGAAAATCCGGCAAGGCCAGGTCCAATTCGCCGCGCGTCGCATAGAGCTGGCCGCGCGTGTGATAGGCCTCAACATAATCCGGATCGAGTCGGATGGCCTGAGAGAAATCGGCCAGCGCCTGCTTCGCCTTGTCGAGGACCTGATGGGTGAGGCCTCGGCGATAATAGACCTCGGCTTCTTCGACATTGCGGGCGACGGCGGCGTTGAAATCGAGCAAGGCGCGGGCGTGGTTGCCCTGCAACTGCAGCAAACGGCCACGCTCGAAGTACAGGCTGCCGTTGGAGAAATCCAGTTCCAGGGCCCGCGTCAGCTCGGCGGCCGCCTGGTCGTACTTGCCCTGCTCCCGATAGGCGACACCGCGCTTCTGGTACCCGGCCACGTTGTGCGGATCGAGCCGCAGGGCGCTGCCGTAGTCGGCAATGGCCCGGTCATAGTCCTTCTGGGCGGCGTAAGCGTCGCCGCGGCGCAAATAGGTGAGCGTGGTCAGCGGATTGAGACGAATCGCCTCGCTGAAGTCGGCGATGGCCCGCTCGTACCGGCCCTTGGCGGCATAGGCCTCGCCCGAATCGTGGTAGACCCAGGCGTAATAGGGATCGATCCGCAGCGCCTCACTGAAGTTGACGACCGCCCCGTCGAGGTCGCCGGTCGCCGCCAGGGCCTTGCCGCGATAGTGATAGGCGACGGCGCTCTTGGGGTCGATCTGCAGCACCTCGGTGAAATCGGCGAGCGCTTCTTCCGCGTGGCCCATGATCCAGTGCACCTGGCCGCGCTGCATCAGGGCCTGGGCGTTGCCGGGGTCCTGGCGCAAGGCCGTGCTGTAGTCGGCCAGCGCCTGGCCATAGTCTCCCTTGAGACGATACGCATCGCCGCGATAGAGGAACGCCTGCACCGACGCCGGGTCGAGCTGCAAGGCGGCGGTGTACTCGCCGATCGCCTTTTCGTAGTCGCCGCGCTGGGCAAAGGCCATGCCTCCTTCGAGACGATTGGCGCCGGCCAGCGTGTCGATGGGCGGCGCCGCCATGGGCACGGCGCCCGCGTCCCGCAAGCCGCCCAGGAGGGAGTCGAGCCGCGCACGCTGGCGATCGAGCATCACGGCCACGGGACGCAGATCTTCAAGAGCCAGGTCCTTGGTCTTCTTCGTCAGGGCTGTGCCGAAGCCGCCGAACAGATCGGGATCGGCCTCGACGGCCTGCCGGAAAAAGGAGGCGACCATCGACGGCAGAAACGGCTCACCGGTGCCGCACCGCAGCTGGAAGAACGGGCTCAGCTCGGCATAACCCGCCTGTTCGAGCTGAGTCGTCAGCTGGGCGAGGATGCGCCAGGGCGCCTGATAGTCTTCGGGGGCCTCGTCGTCTTGCTGAGCGTCGGGCAACAGTTCCGTGAGTTCCAGAGTCCCTGACGTCAACAGCCCGCTGCCCAGAGCGGCCTGCAGCGATTGGCAGGCCTTGCGGCGTGCGTCGGGACCGGATTCATCCAGGGGGGCAAGCGCGATATCATCGAGCAGAAACCGCAACGGCTGAAAGAACTCGGTTTCGAGGCTGCGCTCCCACGTCAGCTGGGCGCGTTCCCAGAGCGGTTCTCCGCCCAGCAGCACTTCGACGGCCACCCAGGCACGGGCATTGGCCTGCCGCAAGGCGCGGGCGACGTGGTGATCGCTCTGGGGAAATTGCAGCGCCGCCACAGCGGAGTTGCGGTTGCGTCCCTGGGCGGCTCCGTGCAGCAAACGCTTGAGGGCCAGCGACGAAAGAACCTGAATGCAGCGCATGGATGCGGAGTGAAGCTGAAAGGTTCGCATCGGAGGATCCTCTGGGCCCGGCGGATACTCATGCGTTCCAGTCCCGGTAGGGACGGCAGAAAGTAGCCCAGGACGCAAGTCCTGGGTTCACAGAACAGGGCGTTTTTTGAGTCCCGTTAGGGACGACAGAACCTCAAGGCTTGCAGATTCTGCCGTCCCTGCCGGGACTTATGCAATGGCTTTTTCCATTTCCCAGGACTTACGTCCTGGGCTACTTTCTGCCGTCCCTACCGGGACTAAAAGACAACTTGGCTAGAATCCCTGGCTCAGGTCAACCGTGTTGCCGTCGCTGGGCAGCACCAGCCAGCGGATCGTCGGCGACGAAACCGTTTGCTGCATGAAACGAACGCTGCCGTCGAGGAACAGCACGTTGACGCCGCCGGAGTGGGGGCTGAACATCTCGTCGTTCGGTCCGCAGTTGTTCACGGCCCAGGTGCAGCCCGTCGTGCCGCCGGCCACCGTGGTGTAAGGCAGCGCGGCGCCGCCGCCCAGAGGGTAGCTGTTCTGATTGACGTACGGCCCAGGCACGGCGCCGGTATAGTGCTTGAGCCCGAAGATGTCCGTCGTGGCCGTGGCCAGGGCGGCGGCTGAGAAAAACGGTGAAGCAGGATCGCCCGACGGCGGGCCCGACACGCCGTTGCCCGTTTCCGGATCGGCCCAGCGATTGATGGCCCGGCCGCCCGATGGATTCAGCGAGCTGATGTTATTGGTCGTCCCATTGCTGATCGGCGTGATACTGTTGGCGCTCACTCCTGTCGGATCGACCGTCGGCGACAGCTGGTAAGGGAAAATCGTCTCGTTGTTGCGGTACGAAGAGTCTTCTCCCACAATGATCGTGTTGCTGGTGCCGTCGCTGACGTTGGCGATGGTATTGCCGCCGCTGCCGAACTTTACCGTCGCAACCGTGCCGTTGCTCGCAAAGCCGTAGCCACCATAAGCGTTCGGGATGTTTCCCCACACCTGGAGCGCTCCGGGTTGCTTGAACCAGCGGACGTTGTACTGGGCCGCGGTGGCAGGCAGGGTGCCGGTGTTCACAGGGCCGCCCGACGCGGTGGTGTAGGCATAGATGGTCGGGTTGGCGGTGCCAAGGGTTTCACCGTTGCCACTGGTCACGGACACCACCGGTTGCGCCGAAAGGATGTAGGGGTGGTTGCTGCCGTCCTGGGCACGCAATCCCGTATTGGGATCGATGTCGGTGTAGGCGAACGGCATGTAGCTCGTCTGCCCATAGCCGCACGGATCCGCCTGGACGCCTTCCGCCGCGGGGCAAAGATACGACGCGATCTGGCCCTGGGCGCCCGCGGAGTTTCCGGGCGAGGCGCCATCATTGTAGACGTACTGCAAGTTCATCTGGTTGTACGACGTTGACCCCTCGATGTAAGGGAGAATGACCGTGAAGAACGATTGGGTGTCGAAGTACTTGGTCGGGGCCAAGCTGACGCCCGCGGTTGTGCTGGCGGCGGTGGTGGCGGCCGTGTACAGGCTGCCTGTGCCGGGATAGTTCACGGTGCCGGACGGGGTGTAAAGCCCCTCACCCGACGTGGGCAGCTTCTTCGAGGACGATTCGAAGTTGAGCACGGCCAGGCCGATCTGCTTGAGATTGTTCTGGCACTGGGTGCGCTGGGCCGCGGCGCGTACCTTTTGCACCGCCGGAACCAGCAGCGCGATCAGGATCGCGATGATCGCGATCACCACCAGCAATTCGACCAGGGTGAACGCCACCCGGGCCATCGCTTTCTTTTGGATCTTCTGCTTCTTCATGTCTGACCTCCTGGAATCGAGAAAAGAGTCGCGGGAACGGTGCCTAAGCTAGAAAATAAAAATGTCGATTTGATGTAGAGTTTGTGGATAATCGGAAAAGGTTTGTCACGACCCCGGACGAAGAGAGCTGCCGTGCGCGTTCAGGCGACGCCACCTTCACGCCGCCGATCGCTCCAGCGCCAACGCAAATGCAGAATCGGCCTAATCTTCGAGTTCATCGTCGAGCCAATGATTGCGCGGCAGCCGTCGCTGAAATCGTCACGACAACAAGCAAGTCGATCGGCGTGCATGATGAGCAATGAAGCGCATTTCTTCTTCGTATATTCTTCGTTCTTTCTCGAACTCTTTAGACTCCACCACGACGGCTCCAGCTGATGCGACTACACGGCGCCGCCGTTCACGCGGACGATCTGCTTCGTCAAGAACCCGGCCGCGGGCGACACCAGCCAGCGAACGGTCCGGGCCACATCCTCAGGAGTGCCCCAGCGGCCGAGCGGCGTCTCCCGCAAGACACGCGTTTGCCAGGTTTCGGAAGCCTTTTCTCCCCAGGCGGTGCGAATCCAGCCGGGGGCGACACACAGCACACGAACCTCCGGCGCCAGCGACAGGGCCAGGCTCTTGCTGAACGCCATGACCGCGCCCTTGACCGCGGCAAACATCTCGCCGCTGTCGCCCGCCATGCCGGTGTCCGCCTGGTCCCAGCCCATGTTGACGATCACCCCCCTGCCCCGCTGCCGCATCCGTTGTCCGACCGCCCGCGCCAGCACCATCGTCGCCCGCACGTCCACGGCCCAGAGTTCCGCCAGCTTCCGCTCGAACGGCCAATGAGCCGCTTCCCCTGTCAAGGTGTCCGCCCCGGCGTTGTTGATCCAGACGTCCAGACCGTCCCAACGATTCCAGGTTTCATCCAGGAATCGGCCGCATTGTGCCTCGTCGCGCAGATCCGCCATGACCACATCCGATCGCACCCCCAGCCGTGCAACGTCAGACGAGACAGCTCGTGTCTGCTCCACCGATCGGCGACCGTGAATCAGCACATCCGCCCCAGCGCGGGCCAGCTCCATCGCAATGGCTTTGCCGATGCCGCTACTCGACCCCGTGACCATCGCCCTGAGCCCGAGCAGTTCGCGGCCGGTTTCTCCTTGTAAGCGCCGCAGCAGATCGCGAGCCGTGCTTTGCAAGCCGGGATGCACCGCGAGCGGAGCGATCTCCACTAATGGTTTCAGCACGAAAAGCCGTTCGTGCATGCGCGGATGCGGAACGATCAGATCCGGGCCATCCATCGTTTCGTTGGCATAAAGCAGCAAATCCAGATCCAAGGTGCGCGGCCCAAATCGCTCGGATCGTATGCGCCCCAGTCGGTTTTCAATGTCCAGCAAGATCCGCAGCAACGGCGCCGCCGGGATATCGGTTTGCACCTCGGCCACCGCGTTGATGTACTTGCCCTGACCGCCTGGACCGCCGACGGGATCCGTTTCGTGATAGGCCGAGACGCGCGTGACCGCAAGGCCGGGCGTTTGCTTGAGAAGCTCCACGGCCTGGTCAAGATAATTCGCACGATCGCCCAGGTTGCTGCCCAGGGCTATGTAGGCGAAATCCGGCATCAATCACCTGCCAAGTCTCTTTCCGGTGGCTACAACCTCACGGCGAATACGCCGCCACTCCGACTGCCTTGGCGGCGGCTTGGAGCGGGCCGTCCAGGGTCGCGAGGGGCAACCCGCGGCGCAGGGCCAATTCAAGGTAGGCGGCGTCGTAGACCGACAAGGCGTGGCTCCGAGCAAGCGTCATCGATTCTTGCCACGCCCGCAACCATGTTTCGCCATCGGGAGATATGGGTAGTGTACTCAGCAGCGACAAGAAAAGAGCATTCTTGGCTTCGGTGGATCGCTTGCGACGTTCTCCAACCACGAGCGCATTGGCTATCTCAAGTCGCCAGAGCGATGGCACAACCGCCGTTGCTTTCTCCAGCGAGTTTTGGACGGATTCGGCGTAATCGCTCGTTTCATCCTCGAAAAACCACGCAAGGGTCACCGAGCCGTCAAGTACAAACTCGCTCGACGCCGTTGTTTTCTTGCCCACGAGTCTACCTCCAGCGCTCTCTCAAAACCGCCGGCCTTCCTCAATAAGGTCTCGCACGGAAACCCCTTTACCAAGTGTATTGCCGCGGCGCAATGCTCTCATGGCTCGGATGACCTCCTTGATGTTTGCCTTCTCTTCGGTAGGGGCGGGAATGAGCAGGGCGGCAGGCTTACCATGTCGCGTAATAAGGATTTTTTCACCCCGACCAACTCGATCTAGCAACTGCGGCAAATGGGTCTTCGCTTCAAATGAGCCGACGGTAGTCATGGATTCAATCCTCCCAAATAAACTGGTCTACTTAAACCAGTCTACCATGGCCGCTCATGGGGTCAAGCGAGGCAGGGAACCATTTCTTCATGACTCATGCCGCTTGAGCAGAACATGCTCGATCAACCAGATCAATGTGGCCAAACTCTGATCGCGCACATCACGAGCAGGATCGAATTCGGAGATCGCCAGGCCGACAACCTTGTCCGACCAGGCCGCATCGATAAATCGCAGCAGAAGCTGTGGGCTGATCCCAAACGGCAACGGCTGGGCCGAGCCGGGAAAGAACGCCGGATCGAACACGTCGCAATCGATGTCCAGCAAGATCCGCGTCGCTGATTGACATGCGGCCCGCACCTTGGCCAATGCAGGACCAGGATCGATGGCCAACTCGCTGGCCGGGAAATCAGCCTGGTAAAACCGGCGAATATACTCCGGCCGCAGCAGCAATTCGCGATGGCCCACGTTCATGATCGCCGGCATGGGGCCGTCGCCGTGCAGCAGAAAGTTGCCGTGCGATAGTTCCTTCGTGCAATCGCTTAGGTTGTAAATGTCGAGATGAGCGTCGAACTGGATCACCAGGCTATTTTCCTGAGCGCCCAGTTCTTCGTACAGCGGCAGCGTGCCGAGATGGTTGCCGGTGGCCCAGAGCAGAAAATCACCATGTTGCCAGACGTCGTGCACGGCTCTTCGGGCTTGCCCTCGCCAGCCCTTGTAGGCATCGAGCGTTTCGAAGCTGAACTCCTCCAGGCGTACCTTGCTGGTATAGCAGCGAGCGCGGGTCGGCTGGCGTTCACGGCGATTGTCCGCCAGCATTTCGCGAACGGCGTCGGCCAGAAGCTCGGCGCCGACCCGTGTGCCGCCGCTGCCGAACAGGTCGAAAGGAAAAAAGAGGGCCCTGGTTTTCACCCTAACCTCCGTCCAAAGATGCGCTGCGTGCCGACGATAACGATTGTATGCTTTGGCCAGGCAAGCTCGATCCGCTTCGATTCCGGTTTTGGCCTGGAGAAATATATCATAAAGTAGAAACTAGGAAAGATGCGCCGGCGCGGCGGACATTGGCGCCGGGCCGCAAGCTGCGGCCATAGAGAATCCACTCCCACGTGCTCCATGAACATCACCGAGGACAGCAAGGTCATTGCACAGCAGAGTGCGGACCTGAGCAAACCGGCCGCCGGGAACCGTCGCGCCGACATTGACGCCAAACAGCTCTCGATCACCAATCTCCTCCAGGAAGTCGGCTGCGAGGGTTTGCTCGTGATACAGCCGGGCAATTTCGCCTGGCTCACCTCCGGCGGAACGTCCGGCGGCACGCTGCACCCCTCCGCCCATCCGTGCCTCTATTTTCAAGGAGAATATCGCTTCCTTTTATGCTCCAATGCCGATACGCAGCGTATCTTCGACGAGGAGATCGACGGCCTGGGATTTCAGGTAAAGGAATGGACCTGGCAACTCGGCCGCGACGAACTTCTGAACAGCCTGTGCCAGGGTCGCAGCATCGCTTGCGATTGGCCTTTTGCCAGTTGCAAACCGGTGGGCGATCGGCTGCAAAAAATGCGTTTCAAGCTCACCGAATACGAACGCACCTGCTATCAGGCGCTGGGGCAGATCGTGGGCCATGCCCTGGAAGCGACGGGACGGACCATGGCGAAGGGCGAGCCGGAACGCGAGGTGGCGGGCCAGATCAGCCATCGCTTGCTGCATCGCGGAGCGCTGCCGGTGAACATCAGCGTCGCCGGGGATGGACGGCGGAGATACTACCGCCAGCCGAGCTTCACCGCGGCTCCTGTGAAGGAAAACTGCACGCTGGCGGTGGTGGCTCGCAAATTCGGGCTGTGCGCCCAGGCCAGCCGATCGATCAGCTTCGGCCAGGCCGACGCTCAGTTTCGCCGGGACCACGACGCCGCCTGCAAGGTCAGCGCCACCTACATTGCCGGCACCTGGCCCGACGCCGTGCCGCGGCAGATCTTGCTGGGCGGCCGGCGCATCTATCAGCTTCTCGGCTTCGAGCATGAATGGCTGCTCTGTCCTCAGGGGCACGTCATCGGCTGGTCGCCGCTCGAAAGCGAACTGACGCCGCAAAATGAAGAGTTGCTCGAGAACAACTCGGCCGTATGCTGGCAGGTCAGCGTCGGCTCGGCCATCAGTTGCGATACCTTCACGATCACCGAGGAAGGGCCTTCCCTGGTGACGCCGATCGAGAACTGGCCGGTCAAGCGGATACGTATTCAAGGGGCGGAGTTTTTGCGGCCGGACTTGCTGGTGCGCTGAATGTAGTCCTCACGCTCCGCGTGAGGACAGGGCGCAGCCCTTGATAACCGCGATCCTTCATGGTGTGAGAAATCCCACGCTCGCCCTGAGCATCAGGCCCTTACCGCTGATGATCTATGCAACATGCGGAGAACATTGACAATTGACAATTAACAATTGACAATTGCAAATTCCCGACCACCCGTCGGATGTCTTCAATTTCCAATTGCTAATTGTCAATTGTCAATTGTCAATTTGGTCGCCGGTTGCGGCTCGGCCGCGTTATGTGCCAACCGGAGGGCCACGGTTAATAAGGGCTGCGCCCTGTCCTCACGCGGAGCGAGAGGACTACATTCCCGGCGGATAATCCTATGAGCACTTTTCCGATAACCTGTATCGTCCGCCACCCCGCCGAAAACCGCAAGAAATGCTCGGTCTACCCGTTGCGTGGCCGCGAAGACCTCCGCTTCCTGGCGTATCCGGTCAAAGAGCCACCGGACTTCGCCGACTACGTTCGCCTCGCCGCCGATGGGCCGGAGCTTTCCGTCGCCGACCAGGATTACGGCATACTCTTGCTCGACGGCAGCTGGCGCTGGGCGAAGGCCATGACGCGCGACTTCGCTCATGTGCCGGCCCGGTCGCTGCACCGGTATGAAACCGCCTATCCACGCGTCTCCAAACTGGGCACCGACCCGGACAACGGCCTGTCGTCGGTCGAGGCGCTGTTCCTGGCATACCATATCCTGGGGCGGCCCACGGCGGGACTGCTCGATCACTATCGCTGGGCGGAGCAGTTCTTGCGCCTCAATCATCTTCTGGAGAGGGAAGACCCGACATGAGCGCGACCGTTTACGACGTCGCCATCATCGGCGGCGGCATCGTCGGCCTGGCCACGGCTCACGCTCTGCTCAATGACACCGCACTGTCACTGATCGTCGTCGAGGCCGAGAAGACCGTCGCCGCCCATCAGACGGGCCACAATTCCGGCGTTATCCACTCCGGCCTTTACTACAAACCCGGCTCGCTCAAGGCTCAGAATTGCACGACGGGCCGGGAGCTGATGTATCGCTTCTGCCAGGAACATGGCGTCGCTCACGATCGCTGCGGCAAGGTCGTGGTGGCCGTCGAAGCCAGCGAATTGCCGGCGCTCGACGCCCTGGAGAGCCGCGGCCGGGCCAACGGGCTTAGCGACATGCGCCGGTTATCGCCCGAAGAGATCCGCGAACATGAACCGCATGTGCGCGGCATTGCCGGGCTATTCGTCCCCGAGACCGGCATTGTCGATTATCGGCAGGTCGCGGAGGTTCTCGCCCGGCTCATTGAGCAGCGCGGCGGCCGAATTTGCAAGCTCGCCCGAGTTCGCGGTTGCCGTCGCATGGGACAAGAACTGGTGCTAACCACGACGCAAGATGACGTGGCCTGCAAACATCTGATCAATTGCGCCGGCCTGCAATCCGACCGCGTCGCCCGGTTGTGCGGCGTCGAGCCGGGCCTGCAGATTGTGCCGTTTCGCGGCGAATACTACGAGGTGCTGCCGTCGGGCCGTCATCTGGTGCGCAACCTCATTTATCCTGTGCCCGATCCGCGGTTTCCATTTCTGGGCGTGCATTTCACGCGCACGGTCCACGGCATGATCGAGGCCGGGCCCAATGCGGTGCTGGCCTTCCGCCGTGAAGGCTATCATCGCTTGAGCTTTTCGCCACGCGATTTCTTGCAAATGGCGATGTATTCCGGGTTCTGGCGCATGGCCTGGAAGTTCGCCGGCACGGGCATGCAGGAGATGTATCGCTCCTTCAGCAAGTCGGCCTTCTTGAAGGCCCTGCAGCGACTGGTGCCGGAGTTGCGCTCCGAGGACATCCGCCGGGCGGGGTCCGGCGTGCGCGCCCAGGCCCTTGAACGCAGCGGCAACCTGGTGGATGATTTTCGCATCGTTCTGGCGGAGCGCATGATTCACGTGCTCAACGCTCCATCGCCGGCGGCGACGGCATCGTTGAGTATTGGGGCGACAATTGCGGGGAAGGCGCGGGAGAATTTTAGTTTGCCCGCACGACCCGTTTAGCCGCGACGCGACGTACTCGGAGCGGAGCGCGGTGTCGCCCCGCGCTCCGCTCCGAGTACGTCGCGTCGCGGCTAAACGGGCGGTCGTGATGCGGTGTCGTCATGCCGATGGCGAACTCGAAATCGAAACCAAACCACGGCACTGATGAGGCCCGCCAGGGCGCCGCAGGTCGGATACGTGACCGCCGCTTGCATCAACCAATCGGCAAAGGCTCGTCCCTCGAGCGGCGCCGGCAACAACTCTTTCACACCGAAGCGGATGGCGAGCGCGACAAGGTTGCTGGCAAGACCGGCCAACACGAACCTCAGGTAGAGCCGCCAGCCCGAGCGTGCGCCGAGCAGGGCGAGATCCAGCATCGGCCCGGTTAACGCGAGACTGGTCATCGCGCCGGCGCCGGTCTGTCCAAGGCCCAGCCAGCGCAGCGAAAAAACCGTGGCAAGCGCCACGCTGCCCATGCAGAAACCCGCTCCGTGACGAGGCACCAGGGCCAGGCCCAGCGCCATCGGAAACACCGAACGGACGATGGCATGGCCTGGAATACGCAATTCCCTCTTCGCATACACCGAGATCATCGCCGCCGCGACGCCGCACAGCAGCAGCACGACAACTTCGGCAACGCCCGGCAGCGCGCGCGTCCCCGTGACGCGCGGCAAACGCCCCGCCGACGCCAAACCGCGGTGCACGCCGAGAAGAGCGGACAGCATAAGGCTCCTTTAGTTCATCTCGCAAAGAAGAACCGCTCCGCCGTCTTGCGCAGCAGCCATTCCTTGTCGGCGCCTGAGAGAAAATCGAGCCGTTTGCGTATCAGATCGACACTGTCCTGATAGTTGTGGCCGCCCTCGACCTGAAATGGACAATCGCTTTCCCACATGCAGCGCTCGGCGCCATACGCCTTGATCGTCTTCTGGATCATGGGGCCCAGGTCGGTGTAAGGCGCTTTCTTCTCGCCCAGCGCATAGAACGCGCCGATCTTGACCATCACCTTCTTGTGCCTGGCCAAAGCGCACAGGGCATCGACGTCCCGATCGCGCACCGTGCCGTCAACGCCGATGCGCGCGAAGTGATCGATGATCACCGGCGTGTTCGGATACTCGGTGCACATGCGGTCCACCTCGGGCAAGCCGTCGGGATCGATCAGGAAGCTCATCGCCTGATTATTGCGGGCCCCGGCGGCGAACATCTTGCCGAACCCTTCCGGCCTCAGCCAGCGTCCGATCGGCTCCTTGCTATGTTTGGGCTGCAGACGAAAGGCCCGCACGCCACGCTTGGCCAACTGGTCCATCTTCGGAACGGGATCGTCATACGGATCGATCATGGCGGTGCCGACGAAGACATCGGGATACTTCGCGATCATGTCGAGCATGTAGGAATTGTCGAAGCCGTAGAAATTGATCTGGATGAGGGCGATTCGTCCCACGCCCGACGGCCTGGCATGTTTGAGCAATTCTTCCGCCGTGAACGACGCGGGCCGCATGTCTTCTTTCTTGAACCCGGCGGCGAGCGGATAACGCGCGGTGTCCGAGGTCCAGACGTGGGCGTGAGCGTCGATGAAAGGCATTTTTTCATCTCCTTGCGTGGGCCAGGACAGGAGAGTCGAGCAGCAAAGGGAAGCCAGCAGCATGCACATTATCAGTTGTTTCATCGGTAGCCCTTCTAGTGAGACACCACAGGATGCCAGGGATGGTTATATAATAATCCAACCGACGGTAGCTTCTTGACGGCCAAGAAAGCGGACGATCGGCCCGTTTCCGCGCAGGAGGTGGCCGAGGCTCTGCGCAGCATCGCCGACGATCTCATGGCGTCAACGAACGAGCGAGCCTCCCGCGTAAGCGGGGGGAGTAAGTCGCCGGCGCGTTCCTCCCCCCGCTACGCGGGAGGCTCGCTGAGGTAGTTGCACATATTGAGTCGATGGACAGGAGCAGTTTATGGCCGTGTCGCGGCATGAATCAAGAAGATGGGCGGGAATCATCGTGCTCCTGTTGCCGGCAATTGCCCATGCCCAGGGTCCGTCTCCGAAAATCGACTTCGCCCATGACGTGGCCCCGATCATCAAGGCCCGCTGCGCTGAATGCCACACCAACGGCAAGTACAAGGGCGGCGTCAATCTCGATACTCGCCCTGACCTGCTCAAGAGCAAGGCCGTCACGCCCGGCAAGAGCGGCGACAGCGAACTCTTCAAACGTATCACCCACAAGGATCCCAAGGAACGCATGCCGCCCAAGGGAGAGCCGCTCTCCGCCAAGGAAATCGCCTTGCTCAAGAGCTGGATCGATCAGGGTCTGCCCTGGGAAGACGGCTTTACCTTCAAGGCCCCAACCTATGTCGCCCCACTTAAGCCGCGCCGGCCCATGATTCCGCCGGCAAAACCCGGCCTCGAACACCCGATCGACCGCATCCTCGACGGCTGCTTCGTCAAGCACAAGGTCGCAGCGCCGGTCGCCCTGGATGACGTCGCCTTTGTCCGCCGCGTGTTTCTCGACCTGATCGGCATGCTTCCCACCCCGGCTGAGACCGCCGCGTTCCTGGCCGACACGAGCGCCGACAAACGGCAGCGGCTCATCGGCAAACTGCTGGAGGAACGACGCCCCTTCGCCGAGCACTGGCTGACCTTCTGGAACGATCTGCTCCGCAACGACTACGCGGGCACCGGCTTTATCGACGGCGGCCGCAAGCAGATCACACCCTGGCTCTATCGCTCTCTGCTGGAGAACAAGCCCTACGATCAGTTTGCGCGCGAGCTCATCAGTCCGACGGCGGAGTCCGAGGGCTTCATCAAGGGCATCCGCTGGCGCGGCAACGTCAACGCCAGCCAGGTACAGGAGTTGCAGTTTTCGCAGAACGTGTCGCAAGTCTTCTTCGGCGTCAACATGAAGTGCGCTTCCTGCCATGACAGCTTCATCGACACCTGGAAGCTGACCGACGCCTACGCCTTGGCAGCCGTTATCGCCGATCGGCCGCTGGAGATCTACCGCTGCGATAAGGCTACCGGCAAGATCGCCCAGGCCGGTTTTCCCTGGCCGGAGCTGGGAGCCATCGACGCCAAGCAGACCCGAGCCAAACGCCTCGAACAACTGGCCGGGCTCGTAACGCATCCGGACAATGGCCGCTTTTCTCGGACGATTGCCAACCGCATCTGGCAACGGCTGCTGGGTCGCGGTATCGTGCACCCGGTGGATATGATGGCCAATCGGCCCTGGTCGGAGGACCTGCTCGACTACCTGGCCGTGTATCTTTCCGACAACGGCTTTAATCAAAAGAAACTGATCGAGCACATTGTCACATCGCGGGCCTACCAGTCCAGACCCGTCGCCCAGCCCAAGGAGCCGATCGGCGATGAGTATGTCTTTCACGGCCCTGAGCTGCGGCGCATGTCGGCCGAGCAGTTTCTGGACGCGATCTGGATGATCACACACACGGGCCCGGGCAAGGCGGGGGCCCCCGTGGTCCTGCCGGCGTTCCCCGAGGCGATCCCGGTTGAGCGGCGCTTCGTCCGAGCGGCGCTGGTCAACGCCGATGCTTTGATGCGTTCGCTGGGCCGGCCGAATCGCGAACAGGTCGTCACCACGCGGCCGGATCAATTGACGACCCTGCAAGCTTTGGACCTCGCCAATGGCCAGATATTGGCCGATACCCTGGCGCGCGGCGCCGGCAACTTGCTCAAGGGTCATGCCAAGGCAAACGCTGACGCTATCGTGGAAGACGTCTACCTTCGCGCCTTGTGCCGGAGGCCGACGCCTGAGGAATTCGCCACGTCTCGGGATATTGTCGGAACACCCGTGACGACAGATGGCCTGGCGGATTTGCTTTGGACGGTGTTCATGCTGCCGGAGTTTCAACTGATGCGGTGAGGTGCTGATCAAAACGGCGAAGTACCTGGATGGCCAACCGATGGACCACGACCAACGATTCAAGACGCTCATCAAGGAATTCTTCGAGCAATTCCTGCTTCTTTTCTTTCGTGCCTGGGCTGAGCGGCTGGACTGTTCGGCTGTCGCATGGCTCGATAAGGAGGTGTTTCCCGACCCACCTGAAGGAAAACGCCGCGTTCTTGACCTGGTGGGCCAAATGCCGACCCGTCATCCAGTTCCTGGGCAGCACAGCGGCGAACCCGAGAGTTGGCTCGCCCTGGTCCACATTGAAATTGAGTCGCCCGACAAGGTGGCCCCGCTGCGTCCGCGCATGTACCATTCCTACAACTACCTTCGTGAAGCGTATCAGAAGCCGGTGCTGCCGATCGGCGTCTTCTTGCAGGTCGGCCTGGATGGAGTCGGCATCGACGTCTATGAGGAGCGCTTTTGGGAGTTTCAGACCGTCCGTTTCCAGTATCTTTATGTGGGATTGCCGGCTCTGGATGCGGTAGAATATCTTCAAGGCGACAACTGGCTGGGCGTGGCTTTGTCCGCCCTGATGAAGATCCCGCCGGACAAGGTCGCCTGGCTGGGCGCGGTAGCGTTGCGAAGGATTCAAGAGGCGCCCCTTTCGGATCAGCAGAGATTTCTCCTCGGGGAATGCGTTCAGGCTTATTTGCCGCTCAATCAGCAGCAGCAAGCGGAATTCGAGAAGCTCCTGTCGAGTGAACCTTACAAGGGAGTACAAAGCATGAATACGACTTGGTACGAGAAAGGAATTGAGAAAGGAATTGAGAAGGGAATTGAGACGGGAATTGAGAAGGGAGTTGAAAGAGCTCGCCGAGAAACGCTGTGTGAGCTGTTAGAAGATCGCTTTGGTCCTTTGTCCCCGGCTGTGAAAGAAAAAGTGACGCGCTTACCACCCGATCGATTGACGTCGCTCACCAAGGCCGTCCTGCACGCGGCTTCCCTGGGAGACCTGGGGTTGGAGGGGTAGTCCAAACGCGAGGTCATTACAAGACTCGTTGGTCGCGATTTATCGAGGAATCGAACCATGCCTGAATCCAGGAATCTGTCCCGCCGCGAGTTTCTCGGCGGCATGACCACCGCCGCCCTTTCCACCCTGGCCGGTGCCGCACCGCGGACTCTCCGGGCGGATGAGCCCGTGCAGCACCCCCGGCCCACGGCGGATACTTGCATCCTCCTCTGGATGGGCGGCGGCATGGCGGCGCCGGAAACGTTCGATCCCAAACGCTATTTGCCGTTCGAGATCGGCCTGCGCTCCGAACGTATTCTCTGCACCTTCCCGTCCATCGACACCGTCGTGGACAACATCAAGATTTCTCAGGGCCTGGAAAACGTCGCCCGCGTCATGGATCGGGCGACGCTGATTCGCTCGCATCGCGTCGCCGACCTGGGCAACATCCTGCATTCGCGCCATCAATACCACTGGCACACCGGCTACATTCCGCCGCAGACGGTCGCCTGCCCCCATCTCGGTTCGTGGATCGCGCGGGTGCGGGGGCCGAACAACCCGGCCATTCCGCCGTTTCTCAACATCGGTCAGCGGCTCGAGGGCGTCGGCGAGTCGGAGGAACTCAAGGCGTTCACCACGGGCGGCTTCTTCGGCAGCGAATATGGCCCCTTCAACATGCCGTTTCCGACTGACGCCATCGCCTCCGTGCGCCCGCCGCGCGGCATGACGACCGAGCGGTTCGAGGCCAGGCAACGCCGTTTCCGCGAGTTATTGCGCCGCAGCCCGAACGGGGAAATGGCCAGCGACTACCATCACGAATCGATGCTGCGTTCCTTCGAAAACGCCCATCGGCTGCTCAGCTCTCGTGAACGCGAGGCCTTCGACATCACCCGCGAGCCACGGGCCATCTTCGACCGCTACGATACGGGCCGATTCGGTCTGGGCTGTCTGCTGGCGAGGCGTCTAACCGAAGCTGGGGCCCGTTTCATTGAGGTGACGACGGAATACGTGCCCTTTTTGCACTGGGACACGCACGAAAACGGGCACACCACTCTAGCACGAATGAAGCGCGAGATCGACCGGCCCATCGCCCAGCTCGTGCTCGACCTGGAGGCGAAGGGCCTGCTCGACCGCACGCTGGTGGTGATCGCCAGCGAGTTCAGCCGGGACATGATGATCGAAGGCGTGCCCGGCTCAAGCGCCGGCGATCAATCGCGGGCCCGCTCCGATACCATGCAGCAGATGATCCACTTCGGCCTGCATCGCCATTTCACCGGCTCCGGCTCCGTCGTCATGTTCGGCGGCGGCATGAAGAAGGGCTTCCTCTACGGCGAAACCGCCCCGGAGCGTCCGCTGCTGGTGACGCGCGATCCGGTGTCCATTTCCGACCTGCACGCCACGATCCTCACTGCCATGGGCGTCTCGCCGCGCACTGCGTTCGACGTGGAACGCCGGCCCTTCTACGCCACCGAAGATGGCCGCGGCCGGGCGATCCAGGCGCTGTTTGCGTGAGAGTAGGTCAGGCTTTCTAGCCGCTTTCTAGCCTGACGTGGGTCTTCGGATCAACTCAGAGGTAGTCCGTCTGGAAAACCTGAGCTGCATACGTCCCGGATTCATTGCATCGCACCCCCCCCATACACCCTCTCGGCTCGAGATCTCTCACCGGTCGTGCACCATCGCTCAAGAGAGTCTTATTTCACAACTTATTGGACAACAATGACTAATGGCAGGCGATGAACGGCCACTTCTCGAATGAGTTTCCGACGGATTCATTGCAAGGGGGTACCCCTCCACCTGCAATTCCTGGACAGATCCCCTCCGATCGTGTGTACTATGGTTAGCTCGATCGAATCCCTGTTTGCCAAAGTGCGATTGCCTGAGGAGGCATGCCATGCGGTTCTTGTTTATCATGCTGACGCTGTCGCTGCCGACCGCTGCCCTGGCCCAGGATGCCTCCGCGCAGCCCAAACCGCTGCCGGGCCTCAACGAGGGCGGCCAGGCCATGCTCGCCATCGACAACGGCGGCCACAGCAGTGCGATCTTTGACTTGCTTTTCACGCGCGACGGCAAACATGTCATCGCGGTCGATGTGGACAAGACTGTCCAGGTCAGGGACGCCGTCACGGGCGAACGCTTGAAGATATTTCGCTTGCCCAGGAAGGCCAACCAACCCGCCGCCCTTTTTTGGGCGGCGCTCGCGCCCGACAACAACACCCTGGCGATCAGTGGTTACAACTTAACCTTCGTCGGCCGTCCTGGCCCAGTCTCCTTTGCCTACCTGCTCGACCTTCGGACCGGCCAACTCAGGCAACTGCCCGGCTTCAAGCAGTACGCCAAGGTCAAAAGCCTGAGCTTTTCCGGAGACGGGGATCATCTCGCCATCGGCATCGAATCGATCGCCGGCAAGGAGTTCAAGCGCCCGTCAGTCCAGGTCTGGAGCGGTTTGAAAAGCGTCTGGAGTGAACCCCTGGTCGCTCCCCAAGAGCTGGCGATCCCCGCCCTGGCGACCATCTCGGATGTTGTTTTCGCTGCGCAGGGAAGCCAACTTGCCGTCGGGGTTGCGGGCCAGGTCTACCGGTGGGACCTGGCCAAGGCCGACGGCCCGAAACAAATCAAGCTGGATGGAACCACGGGGCGATTGGCGCTCAGTTCGGATGGCAGCCGGCTCGCGGTCTTTGTCTTTCCTCAAGGGGAATACGCCAAGGGGGAACTGCAGGTATGGTCGGCCGACGGGAAACTGCTCAAGACGATCTCGAAAAAAGATCTGCCCGCGACAGGGCCGGGACCGCCGCTTGAATTCCTTTTCCCCCACCTTGCCCAGCCCGTCTTTCGCGACAACGAAGAGTTGTTGGTGGCAGCTCATTCCGGCCCGCTCAACCAACTGGGACCGACGTCTCTGGTCCGATGCGACCTGATCAAGGACGACGTCAAGACGATTCAGTCTTTCGCAGCGGTGTCGATCGTGACTCGTTTCAGGCTATCACCCGACAGCAAGCGAATGCTTGCCACCAACGGCAAGCAAATCACGGTCGTCAACGTTGACGGCGCGCCGAAACCTTTGCACATTGCCCGGGCCCTGGAAAAATCGGCATTCAATTGGAGCAAACAGGGGTATCAGATCGCCTGGACGGGGTCGTCCAGGGATAAGCTGATCGCGGCTCTGGATTTAGAAACGGCTGCGCTGGCGCCAACCCTCGATCCGACCGCGTTCGACAAAGCCGTGGGGAAGTTGGGGGAATCCCATTCCGCCGATCGAAAGTACCAGGCCGGCCAGTTCTTTAGCGACATCCTCATCATTGGCAAAGACCTGATTTCAATCCGAGAACGTAATGCTTTGCTTTCGATCTATGTGGCCGGCCAGGACTGGGTAGCCTGGACGCCGGAGGGCTACTACGCCGCCTCGCCCGGAGGTGAGAAGCTCATCGGCTGGCACGTGAACAACGGCGCCGACAAGCTGGCAACATTCTATCCGGTCGAACGCTTCCGCAAGCAACTCTATCGGCCCGACGTGATCAAGCTGGTATTGGAGAAGGGCAGCGTCGCGGAAGCGCTCAAGACAGCGGACGCCGCTGCCGGCATCGAGAAGACGCGCGACGTCAAGATCGACGACCTGCTGCCGCCGCGGGCCGTGCTGTCGCTGCTCCAGCAAGACAAGGCCACCGTCAAATTGAAAGTCGAGGCCGAAGCGGCCGTCAAGGATCAGCCGGTCACCGCCTTGCGCCTGCTCGTCGATGGCCGGCCCCTCGCGGACGGGGCCATGAACGAGAAATTCGGCGACGGCAAGAAGCAGGCCGCCGCGGAATGGTCGATCACGCTGCCGCCTGGGAAACATCTGCTGGCCGTGCTCGCCCGCAGCCCCGATGCTTCGTCCAAATCGAACAGCATCGAGGTTGAAGTCGCCGACCCAGCGAAGGTGCATGCCTTGCATGTCTTGGCCATCGGCGTCAACGACTACGAAGACAGCACGCTCAGGCTCGATTTCGCCGCCAAGGACGCTCAGGACATCGCGAGCGGCTTCCAGAAGGTTTCCAAGGGCGAGCTGTTCCAATCGGTCCACAGCGACGTGCTCGTCAACGCCAGGGCCCGCAAGGACGCCATTCTCAAGCAACTCGCCGAGCTGCGCAAGAAGGTTGGACCGAACGACCTGGCCGTGATCTTCTTCGCGGGGCACGGCGTCAAGCAAAAGGACAAGTTTTATCTCTTGAGTGTGGAGGCGAAGAGCGACAACCTGGCCGGCACCGCGATCTCGGGCGATGAGCTGCGCAAGGCCCTGGGCGAGTTCCCGTGCCAGGTGCTGCTGATGCTCGATGCGTGCCACTCGTCAGCGGGGCTGAAGAATTTTCGCCCGGCCGTGGACGATATCACGCGCAACCTGACCGACGACGACTGCGGCGTGGCGGTCATGTGCGCGGCGATGGCCCATGAGAAGGCTCTCGAAAAAGGCGGCAACGGCCTGTTCACGCGGGCGGTAGTGCAGGCTTTGGACCGCGCCGAGGGAGTGCCGTACAACCGGCACAACCGGCTGTTTTTCGTGCACCATCTGCAAGCTTACGTCTACGACGAGGTGAGCCAGCAGAGCGGCGATCGGCAGCATCCTTTCTTGAGTTTGCCGTGGGTGGTGGAGTCGTTTCCGGTGGCCAGGTTTCCGTAGGTCAGGATTCCGATCCTGACCGTGCGAACGATGCGGTCAGGATCGGAATCCTGACCCACGTGCTGCGGCCAGCATTCGTTGCATTGCTACCCCCCCATACTACCCCCTGCAATGAATCCGCACCGATCGCTTCTCCCTTTTCATATCATCCGGCACAGCCAATCCTTGACAGATACGTACTGCCACTGTGTACTGTCTTATGATGAACGGTTGTGCCATTGGCCCTTCGGAGATTCTCATGCGACGCTTCTGGCTCATGTCGGTGTTGATGTCTTCCGCGCTTCTGGCGATTTCTACCCCGGCCTGCCGACGGGCGGCCGAACAACCCACGGAAACAGAGGCGCCGATAACAAACGCCGAGCCGCCGCGGGGCGCGCAGGTTGAACCGCCGGCCCAGGAGAAAGACAACCCGGCAGGCCGAACGAAAGAAACAGGGACTCCGAACAAACCCGCCGAGCCGTCCCAGGTTGCGAAAATTGAAACGACGGCCCAGCCAAAAGAAAAGGCCGGCTGGATCGACCTGCTCGACGGCAAGGACCTGGCCAAGCACTGGGACACCAAGGGCAATTGGGCCCTCGGCGACGACGGCGTCCTGGCTCTTACTCCAGGCAATGACAAGGGCCCGGCAGGCCCGGATCAGCATTTGTGGTCGAAACAGCAGTATAAGGACTTCGAGGCGGAGTTCGAATTCAAGCTCGGCGACAAGAAATCGCTGGAGCCCCATGCCGCCTTCATGTTTCATGTCCCCGATCAGAAAACCTTCAATAAAGGGATCCGCGTGAGGATTCGGGATCACGCCCCGACCGCTTCGGCGACGGGGGTTTCAAGCGGGCAAATCGGCGAGATCGCGGTCGGCAACAGCACCATTTCTCCACAAAAACAAAATGCCAAGCCGGTGGGACACTGGAACACGATGCGCGTCCTGGTCCAGGGCCACAACGTATCCGTCTTTTTGAACGGTGAAGAAGTCAACAAACTCACGCGTCGCGATCTTCGTTTTACCTCGGATCAGCCTCCTGCCGGCGCCATCGGCTTCGAAAAATTTGCGATGCCGATTTGGCTGCGCAATATTCGCGTGCGGCCGCTCGAGGAACAGGTGCAGATTGCCATCAGGCCAGGGATCGTCGCCAGCCCAGTTCGAGCGCTGGCGATGAGCGCCGATGGGCAACGTTTGCTGATCGTCCACGATGACGAGATTCGGGTTTGGGCGACAGCTTCGGGTGAGCTGGAGCGTGCGTGGCCGATCATGTCCATACCATTTAACTTTGGCCACATCGCGGCGCTGTCGCCCGACGGCAAGACGGCCCTGGTCTCTCATGGCCGGATGGGTGGGTTCTGGCTGCTGGACGTCGATACGGGAAACCATCGCCACATCATGCACCTCCATATTCATAGCTACGGCCCGCCCGAGTTTTCCGCCGATGGCCGACGCCTGTCTCATGGCGGAACAGTCTGGGACGTGCGGACCGGCCAGCGAACGCACATGCCAGCAAGCAAGACTGGTGGGGTCACCGCCGCCAAACTAAGCCCCGATGGCAAACAGTTGTGCATTCTCTTCTACAGAGGCCCGACCGGTTCCCAATTTCACGAATATGCGTGTGTCTTCGACTTGCTGGCGCCCAGCGGAGCGAGCGCCAATCCCACGGAACTTGTGCCGGCCAAAAACGCCCAGGAAAACAAGGACCCCGTATCGCCACAGGGCCCACGCTTCTCTCTGGAGGCCTGGCCGGACGACGGCCGAATCGGCTGGGAACCTGGCGTCCGCCTCATCGGTTGGTCTCCGGACGGCAGCCGCATCGCCAGTTACAAAATGGCCACATCGGAGATCCACCTCTGGAAAGCCGACGGCAAACGCGAA
>Ga0182024_10007228_pt1 | contig 24016 bp, 21 predicted proteins | sample P32metaG_FD_120480 | JGI IMG/M metagenome (GOLD analysis project Ga0182024, IMG submission 120480) | Permafrost microbial communities from Stordalen Mire, Sweden - P3-2 metaG (Illumina Assembly) | ecosystem: Environmental > Terrestrial > Soil > Wetlands > Permafrost | place: Sweden: Stordalen...
ACTTATTACTATATCATCGATCTGAAAAATAATGAAAAGAAGATGGCGGGTTCCGTCACCATATTTAAGTAACTCATAATTTTGTAATTGTGATGTTGGGAAAGAAATTTATAATCAATTGCGCTGCAACCCCCACGATCCTTCTATGGTAGCCCGAATATCCGGCGTAAGCTATAATTGGGTCTCTCTTTTCTTTGAATTGCGTTCTCTAGGGCGGTTAATTGAATCTTCTTTTGTTCCAGCAGTTTAAACCCGGCGGCTCCTTCTAGAATCGACGATCAGGTAAATATGAGATGAATACACATAGAAAACGATCGACGAAAATAACCGGTAGCCGAAGGGTAATAACGCTACCCTACTCAGGAATGTCGGACATCTGGACAATGTTAAACAAGATAAATGCAGAATGGTAAAACAAGGTGATCGAAAATAGGAATACTCCCATCGCCACTAAAAATTCTATAACTGAAATTTTAAAATAGCCAATGTTTCTTTTCACAACTACTCATTAATCTTCTTTAAGGAAAACTCCTTTTTCATCAAAGATCAGGTCTTTTCCTTTAATTTCTGCTTCATACATATGTCGACCAGCCGCATCCGTTACTTTACCGGCCTCTCTGATTTTAGCCCCTTTATATTTATTGTTGACATAAGGTGCAACATTTGGCGGCAATTGGCTTAAGGGGATAGCTACGACAATCTCAACAAAAATTGCGGAAGGGGTAAATGTGACAGAACTGTCTTCTCCTGATTTTCCACCCCAGTTGGCTTCGTAATTACCTTTTTCTTTTTCCCAGCTTACTTTTTTGGCATCCGGGTATTTTTTGGCAAAAGCTGTTTTCACTGCTTCGGGCACATCTTTACTTTTTAAATCCTGGGCAACGGCTATGCTTGTCATTGTGCCTGCTAAAAGTGATATGGACAATATAAACTTTTTCATACATTTTTTATTTTATCAATATTTATTCATGTAACCTACGATGTGAAATTGGAGACATTCTGTAGAATTATTTTGCAGTTTGTTAAAACTGAACAGAACAGGGAGTATATTTTTCCATGTTTCACAGGGATTCTTCCATTATATAGTCTGTTTCTGCAGTGGATATAAATATGAAGGGCACTTTGAAACAAACCACAAACCACCTTAACATTTTTATTATTCCGCCTGGGGTATTAATGGTATCATTCAAAATGGGTAGAACTAATCATATGTTTGTTCGAGTAACATTGTACCGACCCCCTATAAACTGGACAGTTTTCTAAGGGTAGTTTAGTCTTTTTTCATTCTCATAAGGGATCCTAAGCAAGTTGGGGCTGTATATTGAGATCAATTCTAAAACTCGTTTACAAGCCTTGGGCTTCTTCTAGAATCGACGATCCTAAAAATATGGGAAGAAGATATGCTGAAAATGATCAACGAAAATAACCGGAAGCTGACAAGTAAATTAATTCTAATTCAATTTAGCCCGTATCAAATCGGCTAGCTCATTGGATCCCAGATTGATGGCGATGATTTTACCCGAATTGTCAATGAGAAAATTGCTGGGATAATAGTTTATCCGAAGATCATCAATAATTTTTTTATTTGCTCTGTATTGGGTCCAGTGAAGAGGTTTCGTTTTAATAATCTCTTTCCATGCCTGGATATTGGAAAGACTTGAATCTATGGATATTCCAACGATAGAGAATCCTTTTTCATGATATTTATTATAGAGTTTAATATAAGTTGGAAACTCGCTGTTACAGGCTGAGCAGTGGGCAAACCAAAAATCAATCAATGTATATATTGATGAATGTCTCCTGAAGGAAATATTCTTCGAGTTACCATGTATATCAATCAAAGTCAATTCAGGGAATACGTTACCGGTGTCCGTTAATTCCAATTTTTTCAGGTCATCCCTGATCAATTTCCCTGTCTCTGTATTTTTAATTTCAGCTGACAGAACTGCGTAAGCAGAATCAAGGTATCTGTCATATCCTTCTGACAAATATCTGGAGATTTGCCAGAGGGCAACATAAGAGTCAGGATGGTTTTGCGAATAGCGGTATACATATATTTGTTTTAGCGCATACCTTTTATAGTAATCACTAACTGTATCAATCAAATTATATTCTTTCGAACAATATTCTGTATTGAATTCCGACATGGCAGAATTTTGTAAATTGATTATTTCTCTTAAAGAGTCCGCGTGGCATTCAATATGCTGTGCTCCTGATTCAAGATAAAACCTGTCGGTAATATACTGTTGAGTGGCTGATGAAAACTTCAGATATACATAAATTGGATATTTGAGCTGTTCCCGTATGATAAATTTTCCATGGCTTACCAAAACAGGTTTAAAATTCAGAAGTTCATGGTAATCCCGATCGGATCCGCCCGAATAGAGCGTTACCAGTCCGCTATCTCGATTTATATGGCCTGACAAGGTAAAGGAATCAACAATTTGCCCTTTGCTCGTTAAACAAAAAATTATAGCGAAGGTCGAAACGAGTATTTTCAAAATAAAAAGCTTAAATTTTATACTTGCATTTTCTAATGGGACATTAAAGATATGTATTAGAATTGGGGTATTTAAGTAAGTAAAAACCTATAATGGATCGTCAGGATTGGTTCTGGCAATTCAAAGCCTTGAGGCTCCTTCTAAAATCGACGATCGGAGAGATATGGAAGAATGTACCAAGTAAACGATCGACGAAAAAAACCGGAAGCCAACAGGTAATAACGCTATTCCAACATGGGATGATAGGATGTTTTGCTTTGCTGATGCTGCATGGGGTTTTGGTTAGAATACAATCTGATGAAACGTTGGCCACTTGAACTGGCAGGTACAATTTATGAAAAATCTTGTATAGATTTGATAATTAGGAATGTCGGACATCCGGACACGGTGTTATAGAAAGGCCATAGACGGTGCAGGGTAGAAAATAGCGGGGCAAGGACGGTATCTGATGAGGTAATAACCGTAGATATTTTAACGCATAAGATTATATGATCTTTCTTTCTACTTCACCCTTATCCACGCAGCGTCTTTGCCGCTGCTGTTGTAAGTAACAATCTTTAAAGAATTATTATCCGCATCAAGAATAAATTCGAATCTTAACTGGGCTTCCTTCATATAAAACGTATTCTCCGTTTCAGCGTACAATTGTACTTTAGGGAGCATGTCTTTAGGATTGGTATCTAAAATAAATAATTTACCGTTTTCAAGGGAAACCTTCAATTTATGCTCAGTATTAAGCGCATATAGACCCACATACCGTCTTAAAATTTCTGGATTTATTTTTATACCAGCAGGTTGTTTCCAATTTCTATATGGGAGACCAAATACGATCGAAGAAACGCCCGTAGCTGCAGGAAACAAACTATTGCCATAGTCACCGACATTATTTAACAATATTATTGTTACATCTTCCTTTGGATAGAATAAAAATTCAGAAGTGAAGCCTAATAAGCCGCCACTGTGCCTAACAAAACGCTTTCCAAATAAAGAATCTATAAAAAAGCCCAGTCCATATTTATCCTTGTATGGAATAAAAGCCTCCTGCCATGAACTATCACTTAACAATTGATGATTAGCGATCGCTTTTGACCATCTATATAAATCACCCACCGTACTGTACATGGCGCCAGCTGAAAAATAAACAGTCGAATCAACCGTTTGGTTTGTTCTCATGCTATCCTTGTTCAAAACAATATAACCCTGAGCTTTATTGCTGTCCTTAAGGTTTTTATAGTCAAAGCCTGAGTTGGTCATTCCCAAAGGATCAAATATCATTTTCCTTACCACTGCCTCGTATTGGCCGCCGGTGACTTTTTCAATAATCATACCCAACAAGAAATACCCAGAATTGTTATATTCAAACTTTTTTCCTGGCTTGAATATTTGGCCTTTATCTTTAAACGCGTCAAGGACTCTTTCTCTCGTTACAGGATAACAAACAATGGCCGAATCCTCCTCACTGATAATATCTGTGTAGTCATGAATACCGGATGTATGTGTGAGCAGATTCAGGATCGTGATTTTGTCCGCGTTTGGAAAATCCGGAAAGAACTTATTTAACCGGTCATAAACTGATAATTTCCCCTCTTCCTGTAACCTTAGTATTACTACCGCCGTGAATGATTTTGTGATTGAGCCAATTTGAAAGACAGAATTTGTGTCATGAATCGAATGCGTCAAAACATTTTTTGAGCCATAGCCCTTCTCCAGCAAAATCTCACCCTTTTCAGCAATAAGCGCAGTCCCGTTAAATTTATTAACCGCATTAGCTGAACTGATATATTCATCTAACTTCTGCGAAATTGATTCGTCCGTTCCGGATTGCTCAAATGATTTAAGAGAAATTAATAACCAGAAGAGAAAAAACAATACTTTTTTCATAAAATTTCATTATTAAATTTTGTCTTTCTGAGAAGGTTGTTACATTATGTGGCAACCTTGCCTTCACCGATCTTTATTCCTCTCCTTATAAAGATTACACTATTCAGGAAATCTTGCAAATAAACTTCAACTACATGGAATTTTATCGAAACATCTATTTAAACCCTCGGGGCTCCTTCTAGAATCGACGATCTTTAAAATAAGGAAAGAATGCACGTAGAAAACGATCGACGAAAATAGCCGGAAGCCAACAGGTAATAACGCTATTCAAGGGATTATAATAGACGGTGCAGTGGAAAGGAACGGCGCTGTTATGGGTATATTATTAACCTTGTATCCAATGGACAATTTGGTAAAAGAGAGTAAGAAATATGGGACGTATGAAAATAAAATGTTCGGACATTTCTATCAAAAAATTGAAGTTATAAATATTCAGGAGTTGCTTGATGGAAAAACAATGAAATTGCCTACCTCAATAGAAGTTTTAAACAAAGCGGAACAAAAAAGTAAGGTCAAGCAACAAAAACTTGAGAGTAAAAATAATTTTTCCAGCTAATATGTTGCTATTTTATTTGTAGTCGGTATAAAATGCCTGAAGTGCTTTTATAAAGCTGATAGCAGCAACATCCATATGTCCAAGATCGCTATATACTTCATGTTGAAATTTTATGTCTGTAATATTAGTAAAGCTATCTGCCAATTTTTTCCCTGGAACGATATCCCATTCAGTGTTTTCTAATCCGCCTACAGTTGTAAAAACATTTAATGTGTCTTTATTTCCTCTGTTTTTTAATTTCTTTGTCAATTGATTTAAGTAAAATTTATTATACCATAATGAGGGGCTTGCTGCTGCAAAATTTTTAAAAATAGTTTTACCATTTTCTACTTGATTCAGCAAAGCATATAATGAAAAATATCCACCAAATGAATGCCCTAACAAAGTACGGTTTATTTTCTCAGTTTTATATGTTGAGTCAATGTAAGGAATAAGCTGATTGGTAATAAAATCGTAAAATTTTGAACCGCCACCAATTGCATTTACTTCATCTGAAGGCATTGCCGCAGGATATAAATCATCCCTTACTCTTAATGAGTCCATTAATTCAAAAGACTTATATCCAATTCCAATAAGTATAATGGGAGGAAGGATACCCGCTTTTTCATATTGTCTTACAGTAGATGCCAAAATTGGAAAATGAAAATTTGCGTCTAGCATATAAACAGTTGGATAATTTTTTAAGCTGTCCTTGTCGTATTTTTCTGGTAACTGAATTGAAATAACAAATGAATCCTGAACTGCTTTTGAGTATACATTTAATTCTTTACTAATTACATTCGAATTAAAAACTTTCCTATCTATATGAGAACATGCGCTAACAGCTATTGCCGTAATAATAAATAACCTAAAATGTTTTTTTTGCATTGTTTTTAGATGAGTTGTAAAAAAATAGCCTAGCTTTTTAAGGTATAAATGCAATTTATCAGTAAGTAGTTGCCTGATAAAAATATATTTCAGTTGTGATTTGCTTTCAAATTGTGGATATTTCGCGCAAACTGTGCCTTGACCAGTTGCGGAACAGTAGCATCTAATAGCGCCATGACGAACGTATAGCCGCTGTAAGGCAATACGGCTACAAAAACAATGCAGGCCCACCTCGCCCAGCACTTTATCCAGGTAACTGATCTTGTCGCCCGCAAAATCAATCTGAAGCACGTCTCCGGCCACATGCTCCTGGTGCATGGAAGCCTGGCTGATGGCTTTGGCTTCATCTAAAAGCCTTGCATCCTTCATGATCTTACTATAATAGAACATCCGGATATCCAGCGTAAGCTAAAAATTGGAACCTTCTTTTCATTGGAGTACTTTTTCTTTGCCTGGTTGTTGTATCCATTTTTGTTCCAGAAGTTTAAACCATCGAGGCTTCTTCTAGAATCAACGATCGGAGGGATATGGGAAGAATACACCCTGAAAGCGATCGACGAAAATAACCGGAAGCCAATGGGTAATAACGCTATCCTAGGGGTGATAGAATGTTTTGAAATGCTGATGCTGCATGGGTCTTGATTAGAATACAATCTGATGAAGCGGTTGTGCACTTAATAATAATGGTTCAATTTATGAAAAATCTTGTATAGATTTGAAATCAGGAATGTCGGATATTCGGACACTGTGTTATAGAAAGACCATAGGCGTTGCAAGGAAATGACCGGTGCCCAGAGTCCGGATGGAAAAGACATTCCGCTCAGAAAAGGCCTGTTGAATTTTATAATGACGAGAAGAGATGATAATTGGTTCATTACGGTCATGCATAATATGGACCTTCCAATTACACAATGAATTGACGCATTACGCCCTCAGAATGTCGTTTTCATACCTCATCAATCCGGGAAGGAGAATGGATTTGTCTCCTACCTTTAGAAATTATTAACTATAAAAAGGCAGACAATGAAACGTATCAATACGGCTACCATGGATGAATACATTTCATGTTTCACAAAAGACATTCAGATAATTCTGCAAGAGATGAGGGCTGAAATCAGAAAGGCAGCACCGGAAGCCGAAGAGGCAATCAAATATGGTATACCGACATTTACCCTGAATGGTAATCTGGTGCATTTCGGAGGATTTAAGAGCCATATCGGGTTTTACCCGACACCGAGCGGAATTGAGGCTTTCAAAAAAGAGCTTTCGGTTTATGATGGAGCAAAGGGATCCATACAGTTTCCAATAGACAAACCACTTCCTTTTGCCCTGATCAGGAAAATAGTAAAATACAGGGTGAAGAAAAATACAGAAAAAGCAAAAACAATAGCGAAAAGGGAAAAATAGCTTTTCTCAACTCACGTGAGATTTATATAATAATCACCTGAATTTTTGCAAAGTTCAGAATTGGGGCAAAACATGTCTGTTTCAGTTACAATAAAAAATAATAATATAACCTCTGTAACTACGAAAATTGGAAATACCGTGTGAATTGTGATGACCTTTCCACAACAGAACGTTCGGATATCCGACATAAAGGGAAATGGCGGCTTTTCATGTCCAGTATTTGTTTTTTCGTTATGGGTAGTAAATCTTCCCTTGTTCCAGCAGTTTTAACCATAAGGCTCCTTCTAGAATCGACGATTGGAAGGATACGGGAAGAATGCACCAAGTAAATAATCGACGAAAATAACCGGAAGCCGAGAGGTAATAGCGCTGCTCGAATTCAGATGCCGGAAGTTACCTCTATAATTTCAGAGTGGGCAACAACATTAACTTTCTAAACGATAGACCGAATAAATATTATTTCTATTCATTAGATGATGATATTCTGTTTTACCTAAATTACGATAGTATAAAAGGGAAAAGACTTATTGATTTGCAATCAAATTATTTTTTTTTCCGGAAATCTGATTATGAGTTGACGGGCGAGAATGAATATCAAACTAAGGGAATGGAATTATTTCTTTACACACCCAACCCTCCAAAGTTTGATTTTAGGTACAGTTTAGTTTTAATTGATTCTTCCTATAAAGTTTTGTTAGTACTAAAGGAATTTGACAATACGCTTCCCTGGTCAGCATTTGACCTTACTAAAAATTTGGAAACGGCAAATGCCAAACTTGCGATCAAATTAAGAATCGAAGATTCAATAAATGACCAAAAAATGACGTTTTGGAAAAAACTGAGGTAGATCAGTGTTAACTGATTTCTTATCCTGCATCCTCCACGATCTTTCTACAACAGAACGTCCGGATATCCGACGTAACCTTAAAATGGTCGTCTTCTTTTCATTGGATTACTTTTCTTTGGCTGTCAAAGAATCTTCCCTTGTTTCAGCAGTTTAAACGCCTGCGGCTTCTTCTAGAATCGACGATCGCAGAAATATCGGGAGAATGCACCAAGTAAACGATCGACGAAAATAACCGGAAGCCGATAGGTAATAACACTATCTTAATGAGAGTCAATAATGCCCATCCAACGATTAATGTGATATAAAATACGCTGAGCTATATCAGACACAAATTAAATTGAATATAGGTTATAATTCACTTACTTTCCGACCTTTTGCTCCAATTTATTCCTAATCTGACAGAATCACTTTTCGATTTATTTTCCATTATTACCCTATGTAGTACTAGAATTCAAGCGAGCTTCATAAAACAAAACATGTAACTTAACTATTCAAATCTTTTTTATGAAACCTTCGTATCTCGTAATTTATGCTGCAATCATTTTAACTTCTTTTGCTAAATGTAATAATAAGCCCGTCAATCAAACTGCTATTAGTAATGGAGACAGCGTAAGGAAAATTATAGTTGATATCATTAACCAGATGAGCGCAGCTCAAGGTGATACTCTTCATGGTGCCGAAAAATATATATCCTTTTGTACTGACACAATCATCGCCAATTACGACGGAGATTTCTCGACTTCTCCTTACAAAGTTTCACATGATTTGGCGAACGGCATAACAGAATCCCCACACGAATTTACATTCTTGCTCTTTGATAAAACAGCTATCATCAGTTTTCTTAAGACTTCTTACGAATTGATTAACACAGATACTCTATATCATCATTTGAGAGTAACCGAAACATTTATATACGATCGAGATAAATGGAAAATGGCTGCGGTTTTTGATGCACTTCAGCCAGTCAATTATTTTAAGCCCATAGCAGAAAAGAATGCCAATTTATATAAAAGCTTTGCCGGGGTGTATCAATGGAAACCTGGTTTAGCAGACACACTCTTTGTTAAAGATGGTAAATTATATGGAGTTAGTGCAGGAGAAGAACCTGAACTTAATTTCCCGGTAAATGATTCTGAGTATATGATAAAAAGTGATTTGGGAAAGATAGTCTTTAATAAAAATAGGAATGGGGAAGTGATTTCTTACACCTATATGAAACACGACGGTCAGAAAGTTCATGCAATAAAAATAAAATAACCTGAAGAAAAACTCTTTAACTTGAATTGAAGCCCAATAAATAGAATCAAAGAATCATTATTTTACAATTGAACAATACTGAATTTAATTAATGATTCGGTAGTGTACTATTGGGAGCTGCAGTATCAAGAATTGTCTTGCTTGTTTCTAAAGAGTTCATCAAGCTAATTGGAATCGCATATGTTATTGCAGTTCCATTTGGGTTATTTTGCAATAAATAAATGGCTGCTGGACTTTGCGTACCGCATCAGCATTAGTTGGTGGATCTTTGCATTTGCAGGTATCTTGGTTATTGCGGTCTCATTGTTCACAATAAGTTTTCAAACAATCAAAGCTGCGGTTGCCAACCCAGTGAAGAGTTTGAGAACGCAATAGTGTGCCCTGCAACCTCCGTGATCTTTCTACAACAGAACGTCCGGATATCCAGCGTTAGCTATGATTGGGTCTCTCTTTTCTGTGAATTGCATTTTCAAAGTCGGCTAATTGAATCTACTTTTGTTAGAGCCGTTTAAACGCCTGAGGCTTCTTCTAGAATCCACGATCCTAAAAATATGGGAAGAATACGTGCTGAAAACGATCGACGAAAATAACAGGAAGCCGACAGGTTATAACGCTACCATACTCAGGAATGTCGGATATTCGGACACTGTGTTATAGAAAGGCTATAGGCGTTGCTGGGCCGTAGACGGTGCAGGGGAACATGCCGCACTTAGAATATAGAAATAATCATCCGGACTAAGGGTTTCCACTTATTCGAAAGCGTATACCCACTCAGGTTATCTTTGAAGCCATTACGGCTTTTTCAAAAATCGACAATCTTTAGCAGGGTGCATAGGGCTTGATAATGCCATTAAATGAAATTTGTGGACTTCTAATATTTTTGGCACTGGGTTGGTCGTAAAATATTGATTTAGTGTATATTAGAAATTAAAATATCATTTTCTTAAATTATTCGGTCTAGGTAGGTGAAAAGTAATACAGCACTTTTAAGGTTATTGGATTTGATATAAAATTGGTCGTAGATGGAACCGATAGTTCAAATTTGTCTATTCCGATACCAAGAGCACCTTATTATGGGTTGCCATTAAAGATTACGGATTATACAATTAATATCAATAAGGAAGAGTTTATAAGTGTTATTATATGTCAAATACCTACTTACTTTCAGAAAGTCTTTGAAAAAACGGCATTTGATTCTCTTTATCAAATTATCGCAAGATGGTTTATGGCATGGTTAGAAATAATACCAAAGAGATAAGACTTGTAAATAGCCGAAAATATTCTCCTTTTCAATTCTATTTTGGAAGTTCAGAATAATAAAATATTGGATCGAAGAATGCAGGAAGCGATTTTCGCCACATAAAGGCGTAACGCATTTAGGATATTGCAAAATTTTCATAAAGATCAATATTCATTGTTGCTGCTAAATATTTCGAATTACTCGCATTGGTATTATAAGGTTTGCCATGATAAAAATGTATTGCTTTACATTATTTTTTATTGTTTTTTTCGGATTTGTCTTATTATTTTTCAACGGAGCTTACCGGGAAATAACTGCTACATCTGAACTTGCAAATAGGAACTATACTGTTGAGGGTAATTTTCAGAACCTTTCTAGACAAATAAACAAAGCTGCAGTACTAAATGCTGGTCTGGCCCAAGCAGGTGATTCTTCAAAAGCTGGGGATGAGAAGTTATTTTTTAGAGATAGCCTGATAATAATTCGGCAACTAGAGCAATTAAATTCGCTCGTAAAGGATTTATTATTAAATCAATCACATACTTGAATAAATGGAACAGCCCCTGAGAATATTAATATTGGAAGATAGTGCCGTTAACGCCGAGATCATTCAAAGATTTCTGGTGAATGAAAAAATGCAGTGCGAGTTCAGTCTGGCGATGAATAAAAATAACTTTTTAAAAGAGCTAGAAGTGTTTTCTCCAGACGTCATACTTTCTGATAATTCTTTGCCTCAACTTAACGCCTCTGAGGCTTTAAAAATAACACGGAACCAACATTTAAATATCCCCTTCATACTAGTTACTGGAACTGTATCGGAAGAATATGCTGCCAATATTATTAAAGAAGGTGCTGATGATTATATATTGAAAGACAGAATGTCGAGATTACCAGTTGCGATAGAGGCTGCTCTGAATAAAAGAAGGACGGAAAGAGAAATAGCAGATTACAGGTATGCATTGGATCAATCAGCTATTGTAGCCATCACTGACCAGAAAGGGAAAATACTATATGCAAACGATAACTTCTGTAAAATTTCCAAGTATACTATCGAAGAGTTAATTGGCAAGGACCACCGTATTATCAATTCCGGCTATCATCCATCATTCTATATTAAAAATATGTGGACTACTATTGCCAACGGCAGAATATGGAGGGGAGAGTTTTGTAATAGGGCGAAAGATGGCGAACTGTATTGGGTCGATACTCATATAATCCCGTTTCTTGATCCTAGAGAAAAACCATATCAATATTTAGCCATTCGCACTGATATCACTGAAAAGAAAATGGCAGAAGAAGAACTTAGAAAAAATGAGTCAAGGTTAAATGAAGCTCAGTCAATAGCACATATAAGCAACTGGGAAATCGATCTTGGCCAAAATGTTCATATTTGGTCAGATGAATTATACAATATATATGGAATAAATAAGACTGAAGTGAAGCCTTCGATAGAGCTTTTTTTATCATTTATGCATCCTGACAATGCAGCGTTTGCACAAAAAAAGATTGAAGAATCGTTGCAAACGGCTAAAGACTCCAAGCTTAATTTCCGTTTCATTCGCAAGGATGGCGCAATAAGGCATGCTTATTCAGTGTGGCGATTTGAGTTTGACAAAAAAGGCAATCCTATCCGACTTTATGGAATCCTGCAGGATATTACAGAACGAAAAGAAGCGGAAGATGAACTAAATAGAATGGAGTTGAAGTTGCTTGAACAGAAAAGGCAAGAGCAGATCAAAATAACTGCAACGGCACTTGAAGCGCAGGAAAAAGAACGAAACGCTATTGGTATAGAGCTGCATGATAATGTGAACCAGCTATTGGTAGGTATAAATTTGATGCTATCGGTGGGAAAAACAAATCCAAAAAAGACTCAGGAAATGATTGATATTGCAATGAATGGCGTTAAGGAAGCCATCCTGGAAAACAGGAAGATTGCTCATGTTTTTGTCGCCCCCAGCCTTGATACAGAAACATTAACAGACCACTTAAAAAATCTGGTGGATACCATGATAAAGCAAGCAGGAATCAAAACCAAAATCCTTTTCACAAAATTCTGCGAGGACCTATTAGACAAAGAGAGAAAAATTAATATTTACCGGATAGCACAAGAGCAATTCACCAACATTATTAAATACGCTAAGGCGACAGAAGTAAATATATCCCTGACCACATTGGACAATCTATTTAAAATGTCAATTGACGATAATGGAGTCGGATTCGATATTACTAAAAAAGTCGAGGGTATCGGGCTAAAAAATATAAGTGGTCGTTTGAGCATTTTTGGCGGGTATTCCAACGTTGTTACTTCTCCTGGCAAGGGCTTTAAACTTAGCGTTGTATTGCCTTGTAAAAAATAAGTGGAACTTCCTGATTAATTTAAGAATCATCTGATATTATAATTGGGGTCGTTTTCCTTGCCCCTTGCAACTCCATGATCCTTCTACAATAGAACGTCCGGATATGCACCATAGGTTAAAATGGGGTTTCTCTTTTTCCAGGAATTGATTTTTCTTTGGCTGTCAATGAATCTCCTCTTGTTCCAGCAGTTTAAATCCATTCAGCTTCTTCTAGAATCGACGATCTTTAAAATAAGGAAAGAATGTACCATGTAAACGATCGACGAAAATAACGGGAAGTCGAGAGGTAATAATGCTACCATACTCAGGAATGTCGGATATCTGGACACGGTGTTATAGAAAGGCCATAGACGTTGTAGGGGATCCCTTTTATTGGTTTCTGAATTGTTGAAAAGATCGGGTATTGAATTATTGTCATTTGTAAATAGTAGATGGTAAATATATAAGGATGGTTTAATAATGGCTAAAGAATTGTGGATTTAGTTCTGGATCAAAATAATGCTTCCGTTTTATCCAGATGAAGCAGTCGCCTTTCGTAATTACAGCTACATCCCAGGAAATTTTAAGCCGCTTCGATTTGATTTTAATTCGACTTCTTTGAAGTCGTTTAATCTTTTCCATTCGCCAGTAGTACAGAAAAAAATAAATTGACGACTGATTCTGCTGCCTGATCTTAAAGGCGGTTTTGATCTACAACTAGTTCACATACTGAATATTGTAATAATACAGAAGAGTTTGTCCAGTGCTCGTCGTTAGAGTCGCAGTCAAAACCCTTCCTTGGCTGTCAAACGTGTAACTGTAAGTCAGAGCCCCGGTCGGGATGCCCAAAGATGTTGTTAATGAAGACTCGACAAGGTCGGTGTTTAAGGTACCCGTCACAGGCGGGGTGCTAAACCGCATAATCGTTTTGTTGGGATTGGTGCCGAAGGTAAATGTCTCTGCAGCTATTTGGGAACCGGATACGTAAGTGTCTTCTTCCACCACATTGCCATTTGAAATGGTAAACTTCAGATCTGCAGCCGGTGCCGCGGCACCATTGTAAGTTGACGTGTTATCGATTTCGGTACAATAGTTATTTAGGTCGTATAAAGTGGTAGTATTAGTAATCAACGTATTGGCGCCGGCTTTGGTCGTGCTTACCGCACTGGTGGGAAATCCAGACGAGTTGAGATTAGAAACAATGCTTGTATTGGTGGGCGTATTATTGATCTGGTTGTTCCCGGTCTCGGTTTCCGTACCATTGCCATAGGTGAATTGGTAGGCCAAATTTATATCGGTGACGGTGCCTTGATTGGTAGACGTGCCTATCTGAGTAGATGATATTATCCGGTTGCTTTTGTCATAAGCGTAGGTAACCGTATACTGAGAGGAGGTGTTCGCGAGCAGCGAGTCGGTAAAGGTGACCTGGTAAGAGCTCACTAGTAGACTATCTGAACCGCCAGGGTTGCCGGAATTGCCCTTTGGCGTTGTTTTGATGCACCCCTGCAGGGTAAATGCAAGTAGGCCACCAAAAATGAATATTGTTATGATTCGCATAATTGAAAATATTTAGGGTGTACAATATACCTCATTTTTATGGAGCCCGCAATACCGAGAAAGTGGGATAGTGTCTCAGTTTGGATTAGGCGCTCCCCCCTCATTATCGCCCTGCAACCTCCATGATCTTTCTACAACAGAACGTCCGGATATCCGCGCGTGCTTTAATTAGGTCTCTTTTTCTGTGAATTGCATTTTCTAGGTCGGTTAATTGAATCTACTTTTGTTATGGCGGTTTTAAGCCCTTGGGCTTCTTCTAGAATCGACGATCCTAAAAATATGGGAAGAATACATAGTTAAAACGATCGATGAAAAAAGCCGGAAGCCGACAGGTAATAGTGCTATCCCAACATGAGCCCGCAATGTCTGCCAAGAATGAATAGATTTGAGGATGTCTGGATTAGTAAAAATGGCATTTAAATACTCGTTACTAAATCGGCACTAAATCCCAGCAAACCCACTAGAATCAGCCCACGGTACTTTTTGTGTGGGGAAGTAACCTATCCATGATAGATGCACGTTCCCTGCGGAGTACTTTCATTCTCATTGCATTTCATTTGCCTTTTGTTGCTTTTCTTCGCCTTTAGTAGCCTTTTCTTCGCTCCTAATCTGTTACCAAATCTGGGTTTTGAGATTCTCATTATTTGGGTGGCCAGATTATGGGTCACAATGATACCGTATGATACGGAATGATACCGTGTGATACGATAGTTAACAGTTGAAATAAGTGAATACCTTTATTCTGTGGGTGAATCGAATTTCGAAAAACTTAGAGAACTCATTGTTGAAGAATCTGGTGTTTATGACGAGGAAGTAACGCCTGATACAAGATTATATGATGACCTGGGGATATATGGTGACGATGCTTTTGAGCTATTGGTTAAATATGGAAAGAAATTTAATGTTGATGTATCGAAATTTATGGCCGCAGATTATTTTAAGGGCGATGGAGGTATAAACTTGATTGATGATGTAGTTCAACTTTTTACGGGAAAAATACCCTCAACGGGATTAAAAGTATTAACCGTAAAGGATCTTGAAAAAGGAATTTTGGCGGGAAGACTTGATGAAGATGTTATAAATCAATAAAATTCAGAATTAGTTCCATATATGTGCATTGTACAGTAGCTGTACGAATATTCAATGGATCTGTTCGACACGAACAACATGGTAATACTCTTATCTTTATTTTGTATGCCGGAAGAACAGGACACGCCGAAACAACCCATCAACGAAGAGCTCTCTGCAGATGCAATTGTGCAGGATTCATCTATTTCCCCATCAGAAACCAAAACACCAGACATGGAAGTACATCATCATCCCGACCTTCATCACAAAAGAAAAAATTTTAGGGAATATTTTTTAGAATTCTTAATGATATTCCTTGCTGTGACAATGGGTTTTTTTGCTGAAACCATTCGCGAAGGAATTTCAGAACATAGTCGTGCCAAAGTGTTTGCTTCTTCCATGCTAAGGGACCTGCAAGCAGATACGGCACAGCTACAATCCTATAGATCTTATTTCAGCTACGCCGCCAATAAACTGGATACTTTTATGCAGCTCTTGCAAGTTGCCGAACCGAAAGATATTCCATCCGGAAAATTATATTGGTACGGCTTGTTCGGAGGTGCTCATGGGAGTTTTGTATCCAACGACGCAACTTTCCAGGAAATGAAAAGTTCAGGTTCACTTCACTTTTTTGAAAAAAATATTGAAACAGAAGTAGCAAAATATGACAGGCTTTGCCGTTATCTGCAAAGCACCGAGCAAGCAAACGAAGGTCTATATACAGAATTAAGAAAATGCAGGGCGTTGTTTTTTGAATTCCAATATCTTGATGACGCCAATAATATTTACCGTATAAACAGAATTTCATTTAACCAGGCAACAATAGATTCATTTCTGCGAAGCAATCCACCACTGCTCAACTATGATAAAGTATTGTTTAATCAATATGTGGAATTAGCCCGCTCAAGGTTTTTACGCCCATACAATATTGCTTACTCAGATTCCCTCATACACAAGGCAACATTATTAATGAACGATTTAAAAAAAGAATACAATTTAGACAATGAGTGAAGGATAAATAAAGAATAATCATCAAAAATTAATAATGAACACCTACACAAAATATCGCATCATCAAATTGCTAATCTATATTGTGATTGGCTTTGGCATTGCTTTTATCTGGCATCAAAAGAAAAGTAAATAATATAAAAGTACGAACCGAAGAAATTTAAAATCACAAAACGAAAAATCCGCAATAATAAATGGAAGTACATCATCATCCCGACCTTCATCACAAAAGAAAAAATTTCAGAGAATATTTTTTGGAATTCTTAATGATATTCCTTGCAGTGACGATGGGTTTTTTTGCAGAGAGTATCCGCGAAAATATCAGTGACAATTCAAAAGAAAAAGAGTACATAGTTTCCATGCTCGAAGATGTGCAGACAGATACATTCAACATCCACACCGCCTTTGAGTTAAATAAAAAAAGAGTGCTCCGCCTCGATACACTTGCGTCTTTGTGTTTCAATTATAATGCATCGGAGAAAAAGGACGCAGATATTTACAGGTTGTACAGGTCTGCTCTTGCCCACCCTGATTTTATCAGCCCTACTGAAAGAACGCTCGCACAGTTAAAAAATTCAGGCGCCATGCGGCTGATAAGAAAAAAGGCAGTCATAGACAGCATTGTCCTTTACGATGATCTTGCGAAAAAATTAGCCGACCAGCAGGTCTATTACGAGCGCTACCAGAACGAATCTGTTCAATCATCTTTCCAACTTATCAATTTCAGCTATTATAATTTTGGGAGACCAATTACTGGCAATATACACCTGTACGATTCAGCAAGACTGCTCAGTACGGATAAACTTGAATTGATCGAATTTGGTAACAGGATAAATGTTTACGAAGGCGTTGTAGCTTTCTATAATAATCGCCTCCAGGAAACAGAAGAACATGCAATCACGCTTATCAAAACGCTTAAAACACAATATCATTTAGAAAATCGTTAAGGGTTAACAATTGATTCTTTATAATCAGGGTCCATATCCGGTGTACGCAGGCCGGCCACTTCATCGGCCATGTAATGATAAAAGACACTGCACTCTACGCCGATACTGGTGGATGGGGATTTGAAGAGTTTAAAGAGAATAGTAAAACGGAACGTACGGTTAAAAACTTGGCCAAACAACAATGTTTTAATTGCCATTCAACAAATAAGGCTAATGATTTTGTCTTCAGTAAATTGGTGGATTATTGAGGTACTTTTTTTCTTAAAACCCCGAATTTGTAACATGCACTATTTGAATAATAAATGATACAAACATGAAGACCTTTCTAAAGCTTGTTCTATTATTTTTTATTTTTTCAACTCTATTTGTTCTACCAGCGATAGTAATTCCTGTTAATATAAAATGGGGGGGACAAAGCCAGGGCAATGGGCTAATGCTTCTGCTGCTTCTATTGACGGACTTGCTCGGCATCATCTATTTAATTAACAGGTTTAACCTGTCAGGAATGAAACTTTTCCTAGCAATCGTTACAGTCTTCTGGGGACTGCAAACGATCATGACACAAATGGAAACTTGGTATTTCAGAAAGGCAATGCCTGCCATCACTGACTCTGAATTGAGAAATTTATTCATACGTCCTTTGATTACCTTCATCACTTTTATTCCGATCGCAATGTGGATCATGGATAAGTGGAGGCAAACTGATGATCAATCAAAACATCAGACACAAGTAGCTTTAAACTGGAAGGTAGCATGTGTGCTCTCGGTCATTTACGTGCTTATTTATTTTGTATTCGGCTATTATGTGGCATGGCAATTTAAAGAAGTACGGCTATTTTATACAGGGAGCCCTGACACGCTCGGGTTCTTTGAGCAGATTCGGCATATTTTTACCTCTGATCCGTTTCTTTTTCTCTTTCAATTATTTCGCGGATTTTTATGGATCGTAATCGGAATGCCAATAGTCCTGTTCTTAAAGGGAAACAACACGGAAAGAGTGATCACTTGTGTCCTTTTTTATTCAATATTACCTTGTGTTCAATTGCTTGTTGACAATCCGTTTATGCCGGAAGCGGTAAGACTTGATCATTTGATTGAGGTATCAACTTCAAATGGCTTGTTTGGGCTCTTGATTGGATTGACTATCGGTAAGAAAATCACACGGCAACCACTGAAAAACGGTTTACCTAGCCTTACATGAGATCACAAAAAAAAGTGTACTGGCCCCTTATAAACTGGATAGTTTTCTAAAGGTAGCTTAGTAGTTTTTCATTTTCAAAGAGATCGGAAGGAAGAGCGAGCTGTCTATTGGGAACGAGACTAAAATGCATTTAAACCCAAAGAGCTTCTTCTAGAATCGACGATCAGGTAAATATGAGATGAATACGCCCTGAATGCGATCGACGAAAATAACCGGAAGCCGACTGGTAATGAGGCTACCATAATTAGGAATGTCAGATATCCGGACAGTATGTTATAGAAAGGCCATAGACGTTGCACTGCGTTCTTATGTGCAACTACCCAATAAGTCCTAATCTGGTATCTTCATTTTCAGTGATTAGTTTTGTTGGATCGATAGCCAGCCAAAACAGAGCTCCAGTTAACAATACCAGCGCAATTACAAAAAGAGGTGCGTTAAAATTGTGCGTGGCTCCGACAATTTTTCCAAATATAATAGCCAGGAAAAATGCGCCCATCTGTCCGAAAAAGTTCATCACACCCGCAACTGTCCCAACATTTTCCCTACCAATATCGATACAGACAGCGTAGGATACAATTGCAGTGACTGGCAAAAAAAAGCGCGCCACCGTGATGCATACAACTACTATTGTGTTATTTGTTGTGAGGGAGATGAAAAGAAAGAGTATGCCCAATATGCCTAAAGCAATCATACCTACAAAACGGCGTCCAAATTTCAATCCTTTTCTTTTTACAAGCCAATCACTAAAAATCCCGGCTAAAATTCCCGCAAAAATTCCAGAAACTGATGAAAATGAAGTGATGTATTTCATTTCATTTTCAGAAAAATGCCTTCCTTCTTGCAGGTAAACGGGCATCCAGGAGGTGAAAAAATAGGTTGCCCACTGGCAGCAGTAAAACATTAAAACTAGTGCCCAAAGGCTACGGTGTTTAAAAACTGCCTTCCACGCGATTTGAGAACGTTTGGTGCTAAGCCTACGATCTTTTTCAATATAATTACGCTCTTCCCCGGATATCCCGGGCATCTCTGATGGAGAATTTCTGAACCAGGAAATGCAAACCAATGCCCATAATATTCCAACTACTGCAATTACAAAAAATGGCATACGCCAGCCAAATGTCGAAGCAAGTGGAACGACAATCAAAGGCGCAAGGGTCAGCCCGACCCCAGCCCCCAACACCATCGCAGACATTGCTTTTCCTCTTTCATTTACCGGATACCATCGGCCTACAATACCCGAATTGGCGGGATAAGCTCCTGCTTCACCCATTCCAAACAAAAAACGCGCACATATCAGCGAATAAAATCCTGTTGTAACGCCCGTTAAAGCAGTGAACAAGGACCACCATAAAACAATCCTTATTAAGGCAGCACGTTGCCCAATGCGATCGGTTAATATTCCTGCAGGGATTTCAAATAGTCCGTAGGCCAATACGAATACGGCTAATACCCAACCAAATTGGTCATTAGTGAGTTTGAACGCAGTTTTTATTCTTACGCCGACAAGGGAAATAGCAGACCGGTCAAGAAAGGTGATTAAAAAAAGAAAGAAAATGAAAATAAATATACGATAGCGATATGGAAATATTTTGGTCATTTATCGCATGATTCAAGCAATACTAAGACAAAGAGTTTCACTAAAAACTTGGAGATAACCTATTGAACACTCCAGTTAAATTACAGGGTTTAGACAAGTTTTCCAAATCTAATAAACAATAATTCCCGTTGCAACCTCCATGATCTTTCTACAACAGAACGTCCAGATATCCGACGTAAGCTTAAAATTGGGTCTCTCTTTTCTGTGGATTGCATTTTCTAGGACGGTTAATTGAATCTACTTTTGTTCCAGCAGTTTAAACGCCTGCGGCTTCTTGTAGAATCGACGAGCTCTAAAATATGGGAAGGATGCATGTTGAAAACGATCGACGAAAATAACAGTAAGCTGATAGGGAATAAGACTGCCATAATCAGGGATGTCGGATATCCGGAGACTAGGTTATAGAAAGGCTATAGACGTTGCAGGGGACAATCCCCTCAGAACAACCTGGTACCCCTAATTGGTGATTGTTTCGCATCTAATTTTGTTTAATCTTTGCAAAATGCCTGCAGATCCCCTTTTTTTCACGAACATAAATCTCAAAGTATGAAACGAGTAACCATGTTATTGATCACACTTATTATTTTTTCATCAGTAACTTTTGCACAGGACGATGGTGATGGTGCCTTCCCCAAAGGAAGTTTGGCCATTAATCTGGGAGTAGGTTTGGGAAATATTTATTGGGGAACCGGCTATGGCACCAATTTACCCGTCAGCCCGACCTTATCCGTGGATTATGCACTGACAAAAAGGATTGGTATCGGCAATATCGGGATAGGCGGATTGGTCAGCTATTCCTCGACAAAATATTCGAGTGACATTGGTAGCTATTCGTTTTCCGGTATTCTGATAGGGGTTCGGGGCACCTATCATTTTATATTAAAAAGTACCAAATTGGATCCTTATGCGGGCGTGCTATTAGGATATATAATCACCTCCTCGCATTACCCGAATGGTGTTATAACCGGTTATGGCTATGGCCCTGGCGGTAAAGCAGGTGCTGTACAACCAGGCATATTTGCCGGCGCCCATTATTTCTTCGTGCCCCATTTCGGAGTATTTGCCGAATTGGGCTATAATGGCTTTTCAATCTTTACTTTGGGCATAACCTTAAAGATGTAGCGTCTCAAGCTTAAATATTTAAATTGTTACCGCAAGCAGGAAAAGAGCAATGAATTAAGGAATATACAGAAGTATTTGGGCTTTGCGTTTGGCGGGGTATTTTTTTATAGGCTTGAAGGTTATGAAATGCCTTATTAATCAATAAAAATTAAACTACTATGAAAAAAATTACATGGGCAGTCTGCCTTATGAGTACACTAAATGTTTTTGGGCAGGACTGCAAGCAGTTTCTTTTTTTTCAGAAGGGCAAGACTATTGAAATGACCATCTACAACAAGGCGGGAGAAGTCAACGGAAAACAAGTGTACCAAGTGTTGGATGTTACCAATGAAGGCAGCACAACTACTGGTAACCTTACTTCTGAAATGTTTGATAAGACAGGAAAATCCTTTGCAAAATCCATTAGCTTGGTGAAATGTAACGGAGGGGTAATGATGGTTGACATGAAGATGATGTTACCGCCGCAGGCCCATTCATCAGGCACTTCTGAAGCTACAATAGGTAACGAATTTCTGGAATTTCCAGCAAATTTGCATGTCGGGGATCAACTAAAAGACGGAAGTTTCACTATGAATTTGACAATGCAAAACATAAAGGAGACTATTTCAGTCAACATTACCGAAAGGAAAGTAGTGGGTCAGGAAACCGTTACCACTTCAGCCGGATCATGGTCCTGCTTTAAAATAAATTCCAAAAGTACGGTCACCATGAATATGGGAGGAAGAGGCATGCCGCCTATGAGCACAGAATCGACAGCCTGGTATAAGCCGGATTTTGGGATTGTCAAAACCCTAAGCGCCAATGGTTCAACGGCCATCACCTCCATAAAATGAAGGTAGCTGTCTTCTCAACCAATTGTAGTACAACCTCCGTGAGCTTTTTATTATTGTATGTCCCAATATCCTATCAGGGCGAAAAACCGGGTTTCTCTTTTTCATTAGATTACTTTTTCTTTGCCTGGCAATGAATCTTCTTTTGTTCCAGGAGTTTAAACCGCCGATGCTTCTTGTAGAATCGACGATCAGGTAAATGTGGGAAGAATACACCAAGAAAACGATCGACGAAAATAACTGGAAGGCAACAGGTAGTAACGCTGTCCCACTACGGGCTGGTGATGCCATCCAACGATGAATGCGATAGGATATTGGAGATAATAGGGCCTGCAAAAGCCTGCTTTTGGCCGATAGTAGGCGAATGCTGAAACATTTTGATTACCGACCTGTCTAATCCATTTAAACTATCACAGTGTTAAAAAATATATTTCTGATTACGCTGTTTTTCGTTGCTTGCCAGACTGGGTTTTCACAACAAAAACTGCCGATATTACAATCTGATTCAAATTCGGTCAGTATAAAAATCGACGGAAATACTGTTGCTGTCTGGAATATAGATCCTGATACTAAACCATGGACCGAACCAGATGTTTTCACTATTGAAAGATCCTTCAAAGAACGAAAGGTTACCTACTTGAGCAATCAGGATTCCCTTTCGTTTACTGTAAAACCAGGGGGAATATATATTTTCACCATCATAATCAAAAACCGGGGCGCTTTTCCTATGCGACTAACGACGTTCGGTGAGCCTGTATTTCTGCATAGAAGTATTGTGATCTACATTTTTTTTGGCATAGTAATCATTACTTGTCTTACCTACTCAAAAAGAAAAGCATTCAAGCTATTACGTTTGCTTTACCTGGGGATCATTTCCCCATTACTTTTTTGGCTTGTGACCATTACAGGTGGATTTATACATGGAAACTACAACCATTTTCATAATGTGGTTAGTGAACTTGGCGCTATTGGTACAAGATCCGAAATATTTATGTCAACTGCAGAAATGCTGATTTCTATTCTAACCGTTTTTTCGGTTATCGGGTTTTTCAAAGGCTGCAAACAAATTGGTCTTAGTGTGATTCCCGTTTTGACGATACTTAGTATGCCAATATCTATGCTTTGGGCTGCCTTCTTTCCTATGCATCATGAATTGCACGGTACACTAGGCCCGATTCCTTTATTCTTAAATATAGGTGTATTCCTTGCTATCATTTTATGGAAGGGAAAAAAATTACTAACCCTTAGGATAGTTTCATTAATAAGCTTCATTTTAATGTCGTTGATCCTATTACGCTTCCTTCCAAACCTACGAGGCAATTGGGAAGGACTAATTCAACGCTTATTTTATTTGGGTTGGTCAATTTGGTCCATCGCTCTAAGTCTTATTTTTATTCAGATGCTTGAAACAAAAAATAGGTAAACCATCACAGGGTTTAATTATTGATCGCTTATAGTCCGATGCAAAGCATCGTGATTAAATGGTTTTTCATAGTAAATGTGATTTTATTACTAGAGTGGATTCTTATCCCGGTCCCTTATTAATTTAAACTATAGCTTTACTTTGCATATTCTAAAACAAGATATATGAAAAAAATGACTCGCCTCCTGGCATTTTGCCTGCCGGTTTTTGCGCTTGTATTATCCTCAAAAAGCTATGCCCAGTCCTTATCCTCAGAAGAAATTAAAACAATAATCGTAAAAGACTGGGAACGGGCAAAGGCATACAGCGTTGACTACCTGAATACGATGCCTGCCGATAAATATTCATTCAAAGCGGTTGACAGCATA
>Ga0182024_10007229_pt1 | contig 24014 bp, 20 predicted proteins | sample P32metaG_FD_120480 | JGI IMG/M metagenome (GOLD analysis project Ga0182024, IMG submission 120480) | Permafrost microbial communities from Stordalen Mire, Sweden - P3-2 metaG (Illumina Assembly) | ecosystem: Environmental > Terrestrial > Soil > Wetlands > Permafrost | place: Sweden: Stordalen...
GGCGCCGCGCTGTTCCCCGCCGACCAAGGGTTCGCCTTCGACGCGATGTCGGCCGAGCTGTCGCTCTACCCGGCGCACGCCACAGCGCCGGCGGCGACGATCGCCGCCCAAGGCAACGCCTCGCTGCAGTGGTTCGGGGGCCGGGATGCCGCCGGTCGCGACACCGCGCGGATCGCGGCGCCGACACTGGTCGCGGACGGCGCTGAGGACCGTCTCGACGCGACGTTCAACGACCACGTCCTCGCCGGCCTGATCCGCCACTCGACGCTGCTGCTCTACCCCGACGCCGGGCACGCCTTCCTCTTCCAGGAGGGCGTTCCCTTCGTCGCGCGCGTCGAGACGTTCCTCAGCGGGCCGCCGCGGGCCGAGCCGCTGGCGGTGCTGCGCAGCGGCTTCCGTGCCGACCAGGCGCGCGACCTGGCCGCCGGCCTGACCTGGGGACACGCGCTCGCGGCCCTCGCCAAGGACGCCCGGCACATCTCGGGCCAGGCCGCCCAAGCTCGCGCTGCGGCGCTCGACGCTTCCTACGTGAGCACGCTCGCGACACTCGACGACGACCTGCTGGGCGCAGGCGTGCGCGGCCGCCTGGGCGCGGCGGTCCTGCGACTGGTCAACGCCGATCAGCCGGTGATCGAGGACGTCGCCGCGCTGCCCGATCTGGCGGGCGTGGAGCGCACGACCTGGGGACCGACGATCAAGCGCAACAGCCTCGCCGACGAAGCTGCGAGCAAGGCACTCGACAGCGATCTGCGCTTGCCGGTCCCAACTGGCGCAACGGGCACGAGCTAGATTGCCTGAGCGCGGCGCGCCTCCTCCAAGAAAATCGACAGCCAGCTAGACAGTTCGCGTCGTGGCCGCACACCCGACGGGCAGGCGTGTCGGATGTCGGCTCCTGCGATGCTGTTTTCGTGGGCGGTGGTGATGTCACAGCGCTGTTTGAGTTGCCGCTTGCGTGCACCTTGGACGGTGCCGATGGAGCAGCGCGCGTACGGCGCTGGCAGGCGCTTGCCGCGGCGGCGCAGCCACGCGCGCAACGGAGCGGTAATCGGCAGGAGATCCGGTGGCGCGTGGACGCGGCCGGCGCCAGCGAACTCGAAGCTCTTGTAGCCGCCGAGCGCGAGTGCTGCGCGTTTGTGAGGTGGTCGGTGAGCCGAGAGGACCCCGACTTCATCGTTCAGATCACTGCCGACGCGAGCAAACCCGAGAACCTGGACACCATGGCAACACTCTTCGCAGCGAACTGACACCGCGCCGTCTGCGCCCGGCCACTCCCGCAGAAAGCAGCAGCGCCCACGCCGCAGCTTCACGGGCCTCCGTTGCGCGAGCAGGGAGCACGGAGTTGCTCTTCGGTCCGGCCGGGCTGGCCAGGTTGACCGGCTGGGTCGGAGTCGTGGACAATCTGCCACCGGGTCGACCGGCCTGGGTGGCTCGCGAGTTCGACTCGCCAGTCTGAGATCGAGAGGGGGCTGCTCATGTGGGCACGTGTGGCACGTTTCGAAGGTGATCCGGGAACTGTCGATGCGATGTTTGAGGAGGCTAAGGGCTTCGCCGCTTCGAGCGACGTGCCGCCTGACCTGCGCGGCGCGAAGATGCTGATGCTGGTCGACCGCCAGTCGGGAGCGCGGCTCATGATCGCGATGTTTGACACCGAAGAGGCGCTGCACAAAGGCGACGCTGCCATGAACGCTGGGAACCCGGAGAACGCCGGCAAGCGTACTTCGGTCGAGTTTTACGAGGTAGCCGGCGAGGTCGCGCTCTAGCACGCTTAGCCCGTCGCGCTGCCGCTACGCGCGAACGCCAAGCGCCCCCGTCGGCGTCTCGTTCCAGGCGACGGCCGCAGTGCGAAGAGCGGCGCACGGTTTCGCTGCTCGGTCCTGCGATGCTGTGCCGGTGGTGCAGGAGTCGGCTTACGAGCGGGCTTTGTCGTGGCGTGCGACCGAGCTCGCTCAGCTGTGTGATCTCGTCCAGCCGTGGGAGTACGGGACGATTTGGCGCGCATCGCGCTACCCGAAGTACTGGGCGTGCAACGTGGTGCGAGTCGAGCGCGCACCAGCGATGAGCGCCGGCGAGTTGGTCGAGCTGGCCGACGAGGCGCTTGCTGGGCTAGAGCATCGACGGATCGACTTCGACCCCGAACCTGGAGCGGTGCGCGGTGAGCTCGAGGCTCTCGGCTGGCGCTCCTGGCGGCTCGTCCTCATGCGCCACGAACACGACCCGGCGCTAACCGCCAGCCATCACGTCGAGGAAGTTAGCTATGACGCGACCCGCGAGCTGCGGATCGCCTGGCATGCCGAGGAGTACCCCGGTCACCAGCTCGGCGATCACCTAAACGAGGCGGCCGAGGTCGCGCGGCTTCGCCAGACCCGCGCCTTCGCGGTGCTCGAAGAGGGCAAGCCGGTCGGGTATTCGACACTCGAGCGGATTGGAAACCAGGCTGAAGTCGCGGCAGCCTATGTCAGGTCCGACCGTCGCGGGAACGGGATCGGCACAGCCCTCACACTGGCGGCGATCGTAGCTGGACGGGACTACGACGATCTCTTCATCTCCGCCGACGACGAAGACCGACCGAAGCGGCTGTACGAGCGGCTCGGCTTCCGTCGCGCCTGGACGATGACCGAGTTCTTCCGGCTCCCCGGCTGAAACAAACTCTTCGGCCACAGCTGTACCCGCGTTCGCGACAATGCGAGGAGGCCCGCCGCGTGACCGGGTCGCGGACGACCCGGTCATGGCGGTGTGGTGGGGATTTGGTGGGTGGACGGGGTGTGCGTACGATGGGTGCGCTGTGTTTGAGCGGTTAACGGAGCGCGCCAGGCAGGTTGTCGTCGTGCTGGCCCAGGAGGAAGCCCGCACGCTTAAGCACAGCTACATCGGCACCGAGCACATCCTCCTCGGACTGCTGCGCGAAGATGAAGGTCTCGCCGCGCGGGTGCTGGAGAGCCTCGACATCACGGTCGAGCGCGTCCGCGGGCAGGTCGTGCGCATCGTCGGCTCGGGCGAGGAGGTCACCTCCGGCCAGATCCCGTTCACGCCACGCGCGAAGAAGGTGCTCGAGCTTGCGTTGCGCGAGGCGCTGTCGCTCGGGCACAACTACGTCGGCACGGAGCACATCCTGCTCGCGCTGGTGCGCGAGAACGAGGGCGTCGCTGCGCGCATCCTGCTCGACTTCGATGCCGATGGCGAGAAGATTCGAGGCGAGGTTATCCGCATGCTGTCAGGGCCGAACCGCCAGCGTCCTGTCGGTCAGACCACTGGTTCTCGGCGTGCACCTAATCCGCTGCGACCGCCTTTTGACTGGGAGCATGCCGGCGTGCTGTGGCGGCCGGACCGCCTGGTTGGCGCGCTCTTGCACGAGCTGGAAGGAGTCGCTTCGCGACTGCTGGAACAGCAATTCGATCTGCGTGTATCGCGTGTCCGCTCACGCCCCTTGCCGCGCGCAATAGCCCACGGGGCTCCCAGCGCCCGCATCGTCCCGGCCCCATCCCCGCTGCCTCGCTCACGCCAGGCACCGTCACCCGTACGCGGGCTGAGGTGGGAGCGAGCCACGTTTCTGTGGCGCCCCGAAGGGCTCGAGCTGCGCGTGCCGCTCAATCTCGACCAGGGTGCGATGGCGGCGTTCGCCACCGACCTCGTGTGGGACACCGGACCGCTGGCCGAGCTGCGGCGCGAGATATGGGACGGCTGGCTGGCGCTCGCCTCACCAACGCTGCTTGACGATCTCGATCCTGATGAGCTGCGCCGCTCAGTTGACGCCGCGGTCTCACGTGCCCTTGAAGCGAGCGACGACGAGCCGGATCGCGTTCAAACCTTTCTTGGCCGCCTTCGCGGAGCGGCGCCCGTGCCCGAGGTCCGCTCGCATTCCAGGCAACCCGAGAAGCGCGAGCACGTGCCGCTCGCTGAGGCGCAGCAGCTCCTGCCGTTTACGATCCTCGTCCCCGAGCAGGTCCCAGCCGACTGGCAGGTTGATTGCACCTGGATCGGTCCCTCGCAACTGCCCGCTGCCGAGGCCTGGGTCCAGATCAACTACCAGTCGGACAGCGGCCTCGAAAACGCACAACTGCACGAGTTCGCGATCGGCGACGCCCGCTATCCGGATACGAGCACAGACATCTGGGAGGAGATCCAGGCCAACGGGCGCACGCTGCATGTCGTGCGACCTAAGGCGCACCTACCACGCGCGATGCTCGCCCTCGAGCGAGACGGAACAAGCCTTTACATCACCTCCGAAACGCTGAAGCGCGGACGCATAATCACGCTCGCGACAACGCTCGTTCCCGTACCGGACGCCGCGTAACCGGCGATCGAGCTAGCGAGTTCGTCGTCACACGGCGGAGGCGAGGAGTTCCGCGTTCTCGCTCTCGGGTGGCGTGCCGTACGCGTAGACGAGGAGATCGTCGCTGCCGTGGTTCACGGTCTGTAACGGCGTCCCCGGCTCGACGTGGACCAAGCCACCAGCAAGCACGTCGGGGCGTTCCGGTGGTTCCCCGAGGTACATCGAGAGTGTGCCCGACAGGACGACGAAAGTCTCCCCGTGAAGTGGGTGCCTGTGGCGGCGTCCCTTGGCGCCTGGCTCGTAGCGCCAGACATTTGCGCGCGTGTGAGCGAAGCCAGCCAGATCGCTGAGCTCCGCCACGTGTCGCGCCGCCTCGTCCGGTCCATGCGGACGCGTAATCCAGTCGAAATCGTCCGGAGCAATAACGCGGTAGGCCACAACCACAAACTAGCGCGCCCCACCGACACCAGCAGCGTGCGAGAAGGGGCGCCAGCAGCGTGCGAGAAGGGGCGCCAGCAGCGTCGCCGAACCCCTAGAACCCGGCGTGCGCTGGCGTGCGGACCTGGGTGGGTCCCGCGTCTGTGCGGGACCCACCCGCGATCCGGCAGTCCAGCGTGGCTACATGTTCGGGCACGACTTGCCCGCCGGCATCCCGGAAGTACTCCCGGTCGCGCCGGCGACCGGTGGGGTCGCGCTTGTCGAGCCCGAGCTTCCCGTCGAGCTGCTGCTCGTTGCCGCGTTGGCAATCGCTACACCACCACCGCCGAGGGCACCGGCCACTGCCAGTAGCGCAACGCCAGCTTTCATGGATCTCATTTTGTTGTCTCCTTGCGACTGTTGACTAGCTCAGTGAAGCTCCTGCGGCTGTGGCCGACCTACGGAAAGGCTGAGAGTTCGCCCATCGCCGAGATCGGGCCGTCGCGCAGCTACGCGCGGTCGCTTCCCCGATTGCGGCCGCGCAGCCCGCCGACGCCACACGCTCGCTCAGCCCGACGAGCAGTCCTCTGCCGAGGTTCCTTGGAGCGCCGGGCGCGGGTGGCTCGGCGAGAGTGGCCGACACAAAGCGACCGTGCGCGAACCGGCACCCCTGACGCTCGCGAGGCGCGAAACGCGGTCACGCGGGGGCTTGATTCGCTCCTACGCTGCGCGTCGGTGCGGAGGTAATCTAGTTGGCAGTCCGCGAGTCCAAGGAGCTGGAGGAGATTATTCGTGACTGCCTGCGCACTTGTCTTGGGCTCCGTCAGCGTCGAATGAGGTAGTCATGACCCACGAACCGAACAAGCTCAGGCCGCCGGAAGCTGACGTCACCCGCACCGGGGCGGTCCCTGTCGTGGTCGACCGGGTGACGTTTCAAGCCGAGCTCGACGCCCTGCGCGTCCGCGAGAAGGCGCACACCCACGAGGGCGACGCGCTCGCCGCGGCACGCGCCGGCGCCTACCGATGGTCGAGCTGGACCCAACTCTCGCGCTGATCGGGCCCCACGGGCCGCTCACCCTGCTCGAAGCGTTCGAAGGGCGCCGACTGCTCCTCGCCCACTACTTCATGTGGTGGGCCGGCCACCCCGCGGCCGAGCAGTGCGAAGGCTGCACGTGGATCACCACCCAGGTCGCGGAGCTGTCCTACCTTCACTCTCGCGACATCACCTACGCGGTCTTCTGTCAGGGTCCCTACGACGAAAGCATCCGCTACCACGACTTCATGGGCTGGGAGATGCCGTGGTACTCCGCGCAGGACTGCCTCGGCGACCTTCTGGTCGGCCGCCGCGTCGGCCGGATGCACATCGTCTGCTACCTACGGGGCGGCGACCGCGTCTTCGAAACCTACTGGACGACTCTGCGTGGCGTCGAGCCAATGGACTACGCCTACGCGCTCATGGACCTAACCGTGTACGGACGCCAGGAGGCGTGGGAGGACTCACCCCCCGACTGGCCACAGCAGTGCTCGATCACGCGGACTAACGGCGGCTCGCCCGATTGGCCACCGGTGTCAGAGTGGCCGGGCGGACGGCCGATCGCCCAGTGGTCCCGCTTGGAAGCCGGCCGCTCGGACGACCTCAGAGCCACCGGCGCCTGACCGGATCGCGGACCTCGAGCAGGCTGTCGCAAACTGCGTGTGAGTCGGGCACGGCAGGCCGGCACCGTCCGCGACGACGAGCAATCTCTCCTGCGGCGCCGTGTTCGACTGACCGCTCGTTGGCACCAACACGAGTGCGGCCCGGGTCGCCGCTGAGCAGCCGGCCTCGCGACACGCGTCGACGCCGCGCGAGTTCGACTAGAGCCCGCGCTCGCTCCCCCGTAGAGCAAACACGCCACGGACAACCAACGACGTGCCCCGATCGCGCGACGAGCAAAAGGCTTTGATGTCCGCGCTGAGTCCGGGTTTGGACGTCGCGCGCGGCGATCAGGCTGGGACGAGCTGAGTCTCGCTCGACCGCACCTGTATCGGCGGCACGGCACCCGAAGTGGTCCGCGACCCGATCGCCTGATCTATGCCGCCGCAACGCGCGAGCGCCGTGACGACGGTAGCGATCATCTCGAGCACGGCACTGATCGAGTTGAGGTCATGATCGAGCGCTAGCGCTCCGCAGACGTGGAGCGGCCGGCAGCCGAGTGGGTGACGCGACGGCTCAGTGAGTCGTGCCGGCGCGTCCCAGCAAGTCGTCGTTGAAGACGCGACCGACGCTGAGATCCCGTCCACGGTCCGGCGCTTAGATCCGCGTCAACCACTTAGCATCGCGCGACGACCGCGTCGGGCCGCGTATGCTGAACGACACCGGCACCCGCCAGGGGGCCGTCGAGCCCGGCCTGCGGCGTGACGGCGGCGGTATTCGCGTCGTGCGCGGGACTACGGTTTGGCCAGTGTTCGTACGCGGCGGGTCGCCGCTGGCAGCTATTCAACCCCGCAGCACGCCGTGCCGTCGCAGCTCGTGCTCGACCGCCTCCGACCGGTCGCTCGCGCTTGCCGACTCCAGCTCGGGCACGATGGTCCGAAGGCCTTCGTCGAGTGTGACCCGCGGCTCGTATCCGATCGCCGCCCGCGATCGAGAGAGATCGGCGATCGCCGCGTGTATGTCGCCGCGGCGGAAGCGGTTCGCCGGCTCAAGATCGACGTCGCGATCGAACGCGTGGCCGAGTTCTTGCGCCAGCTCCGTGAGCCTTACCCCCACGCCGACCCCGACGTTCAGCGTGCACTCGGTTGGAGCGTCGCCCATCAGCGCGCGGACGCTTGCAGCAACTACGTCGTGGACGTGGACGAAGTCCCGGACGGGCGTACCTTGCTCGTACAGCACGAGCGGCTTGCCGCCGAGCAGGCGCAGAGCGAAGGTCATGACCAGCCCGGTGTAGGGATTGTCCAGCGACTGGCGCGGGCCGTATACGTTGAAGTAGCGGAGAACCACGAGCGGGATGTCGAGCTGATGCGCCGCGGCGCGGCCGACCTGCTCCTGAAATGCCTTGGTCATCCCGTAGACGGACCCGTGGAGCATGGGCGCATCCTCCGGAGTGGGCACGGGCTCCAGGGGCTGACTGCAGGTCGGGCAGCGGTGTGACCAGACACCGGCCTCGAGGTCCTGCAGCGAGCGCGGACCTGGATGCACGATGCCGCACCTCGCACAGCGGCACGCGCCTTCGCCGTAGACGGCCCGCGACGAGCTGATCACGACGCGGTCGGCGGCCACGCCCTCCTCCCGCAGCGCCCGGAAGAGGATCGCCGTGCCGCGCACGTTAACGTCGATGTGCTTGTCGGACTGATACATCGACTGGCCCACGGACGTTTCGGCGGCGTAGTGGATCACTCGGTCGACGCCGCGTACCGCGGCACGCACGGTCTCCAGATCGCGTACGTCGCCGACGACGAGCTGGGCCGCCGGATCGAGGTGAGGCGGGGCTTCGCCGCTTGGGTGCACCTGTCGGTGCAGGCTGTCGAGGACCCGCACGTCCGCGCCCTGCTCGAGCAGCCGGTCGACCGTGTGGGAGCCTATGAACCCGGCACCACCGGTGACGAGCACGCGCTCACTCATGCGGCTGTCTCGTACTCGAGTGCGATGCGGTCGCTGGGAAGGGGGTGCGGCATCCACCCGCGACGGTATCCGGGCAGACGCCGAATCACTTTGAGCGTCGCCAGGAGCAGCCGGCCGGGAGCGCCCGACCTCGCCTGGGCGATGGCGATCGCGATCGACAGGTCGGCCAGGCGCGCCTTCGCCATGTCCGACAGCAGCGGGCTCGCACCGGGCCGGCCGATGAGCCGCTCAAACTCGTCCGATCGCGCGGCATCGAACGGGTCGGGAACGTCTTCGCCGAGCGCTTCGGCAGCGATCAGGAGTTCTCGGTAGACACGGCGCTGCCACGTTCCAAGCGTGGTGCCGGCCGCGCTCGCCGCGTAGCCATACGACGTGCTGCGGGCTTCGGCGTACCCCGCCTGCGCGAGGCGGGCGCCGTAGTCGAGGCAAAGATGCTGGAGCGCCGAGCCCGGAGCGACGTCGAATCGCACCGGCCGTTGCCATGACGCCGGCGAGACGACTCCTGGTACGCGCGGGTCGTATCCGGAAAAGTGGAAGGCGCGCAGGGGTCCGCCGTTCACGGTGTACCTCCCGTCCTGATGGCCGATCCTGCGCTCGTGCAGGTTCCAGTGCGACACGTTGACGCCGGGGTCGCGCAGGATCGCGTGGTCGAAGCACGACGGCACGAAGTCGAGCCAGCGCTGGTCGGCGTGCATCCCGCCGCTATCGCTGAAGAGGCAGTCGCGGCGCACGCGATCCGCCCACCAGTCGAGGAACGGCCGGCCAGCGGGACCCACCGCAATGAGCCCGGAACTGTAGAGCCCTGTCACCCCGAGGTCGGTTTCGCTCGGGCTGAGGCCGTCGATCGGGAGTGGCTGCAGGAGGCAAGGCGAGAGCACGATGCCTCGCTGCTCGGCGAGCGGGACAACGACGGTCAGCTCGGTGTGCAGGTCGACGTCGGAGTCCACGAAGATCACGACGTCGGCGCCGTCCTCGAGGAGGTGGCGCAGAAGGTGCGCCTTGAGCGCGGTCGTGAGCTCCGGTGCGTTATAGATGGCGCCCATCCGCGCGAGCTCCCGGTCGGGCAAGCCCAAGACACTGGGCGCGAGCACCTCCAGGCCATCCGCCTCGGTGACATCGCCGTCCTCGGCGTCGATCACGAGCACGTAGAGGGGCAGGCCGCGGTGATGCCGCCGCCAGGAGTCCGCAAGGACGTGCGCGTAGGGCAGGTAATTACGCGCGACGATCGTGCACCCGACCGTCATACGCGTGCGCCACAGTCCCCGTACTGGGCACCGCCCACGCCGCGCCACCGTTGCCGTCGGCGGTCGGTCATCGGCGCCACATTATAAGAAGCAATGCTTCGGACAGCCTCAGTTTCCCCTTGCGGCACCTACCGCGGCTCGCCCAGATATGAGGATCCCGGGCGCCGTTCCCTCGAGACAGGCGCTTTGCTCGCGGTCGAGCTAGCCCGGGGCTACGGCGTTAGTGCTGCCAGGCGCGGACGTAGGCGACGCGCATTGTTGCGGGCACCTGGACAGGGTCGCCGGGCTCAATCGCGAGGTCGAGGATGATCGCCATCGGCGAGCTCGTGACTCCGGTGGTGATATTGCCGACGTCCTGGCCGTCGTAGTACCAGGTCACGCTGCCCGGCTCCCAGTCGGCGCCGAAGGTGTGCCAGCCGCCGGGGTAATCACCGGAGGCGCAGCCTCCTTGCTGTTGGGGATCGCTCGGGCTGCCGTAGTGGAAGTGCCAGCAGGCAGCGCCACCGAGGCCTTCCATCACGTCTAGCTCGCCATCGACCGGCCAGTCGTTGCCGACCGCCCAGAAGGCGGGCCAGTCGGCGATCTGGCCGTCACTCGTGGGTAGCCAGATACGGGCCTCCATATAGCCGTAGGTGAAGTACCACTTCCCGCTGGTGTCGAGGATCGAGCCGGCGTAAGGCTGCGTAGCTCCACTGCAGGTCTCGGGTTCCGCGACGAGGTTGAGGTCGGCTTCGCCGCCCCCGACGGTGGCCTGCGCCGGATCGAAGCATTCCTCCTCGGTGCTGTTGAAGCCCGGCGAAATGGTGCCGGAGTCCTCGCGCGAGGTCGACCAATCCGACGCGTTCAAGCTGTCGAACTCATCGTCGAAGATCGGGTGCCAGCTGCTGGGATCACCCGGGGGGCCGGATGTCGCGCCGCTGGTGCCGGCGGACATAGTGGTGCCGGGCCACACCGGCGTGCTCGCCGCTGCGGTGGTACCGGGCGACGCGGATGCCGCTCCGGTAGCGCCGGCGGTAGATCCATCGCTCCTATCGGATCCACCCGTGACGCTCGAGCCGACCCTTCTCGCTCGTGCCGTCACCGTCGGCTTTCCGCGCGCCGAGCTCGCGCGAATCGTCAGCACGTTCCCGCGCACCGTGACGAGCTGCGTGATGATGGCGCGGTGCTGCTCGCGGCTCGTTACCGCACGACGCGAAACCCTGCCGATCACGACGTCCACGACAACGCTTCTTCGGGCGGTGACCGCAACCCGCACCGCATAGACGCCAGAAACCTTGACGTGCTTTCGCAGGATGGTCGTCTGGATTGCCCGCGGCGCAGTCGCGTGCTTGGCCGAAGCTGCGCGGGCGGTGCCCGCTAGAGCACCTTGAAAGTCAGCTGGTAGTGCCTGCGCCGCCGCTGGCAGCGTCACCGGTGCCGCGAGAACGGCGATGAGCGCGACGAGATTCCTGAGCGGCGACACACCAGGACCATCGACGAGGCACCGCTGTGCGGCGACGGGATGCCAGCTGTCTCGACGTTTGCCTTAGGCCACCCGGTGGCTGCCTAGATGAGGATGGACGCTTGAGCGGTCGGCGCCGCTGCTGTGGCTCCGCGGGAGCTAGCACGCAGCGGTGAGAATCTGGCCGATCACGGCGCGGCGCGCGCGTCGAGGCGGCGAGCGCTCCGGCGGCTGCGGAGATAGGCGGCCGGTCCTTTCGCCATGCCGCGCAGCTCGATCCGCGCGAGCTCGGACACGGTGGCCTCGCTGCTCTCCGCACCGCCGTCGCGGATGCGCAGCTTCCTCGTGAACGATCCCACGATGGCCCGGGCTGCCGTCGGCGTTGTAGCAAGCAGCGCACCAAGGTGGCGTCGATCCTCTGCTACCAGGGCCAGCAGCATCGCGACAAAGCCGAGGCCGTACGCCTCGATCTGACGGCGTAGCGAGCGATCGTCCTCGCGGTGGCGGTGAAAGACGAGCGCTGCCGGCTCGAACGCCATGCCGTATCCGCGCCACGCGAGCCGCGCGAACACGCCGATGTCCTCGCCGCCGGCGGTCGGTGTTCCGGCCCCAAGCGTGACGTTGAAGCCGCCGTTGTCACGCAGCACCGACGTGCGAAACGCCATGTTCGCGCCAGCGCCGAACTTCCCGACCCCGTAGACCGAGAATCGCGCGACGACGTGGCCGTCGTCGTCCGTCTCCCTGACTGTAGCCTTACTCAGCGCTCGTGTTCGCGGAAAGCACTCGAGGCGGTAGGACGCGGCGCTCAGAGCTCGCGGGCTCATCCCGTCGTAGTAGCGCTCGAACATCGCCTGAGCCGGCGTCTCGACGTCCTTCGGCAGGATCAGGCCAGCGACGCAGGCGTCTTCGGGATGCTTGTCGAAGCGACGGGCGAGCGCGTGGAGCCAGCCGTCGTCGACCACCACATCGTCGTCGGTGAACGCGATCAGTGTGCCGCTCGCCGCCCGCAGCCCGCAATTGCGAGCCGCCGACAGGCCCGGGCGAGGCTCCCGCAGCACGCGCACGCGATCGAGTCGTTCAAGCCACGGGAGCCGCGCAGCGCGAGCGTCCGGACTGTTGTCGACAACCAGAACCTCGAAGTCCGGATAGGTGAGCGCCGTGATCGACGCAAGTGCTTCGGCCAAGTAGTCTTCGCGGTCGAGCGTCGAGCAGACAACGACCGAGATCCGCACCGGCGCCGCCCCCAGCGCAAAGCGATCCGGCGCACCGCCCCACAGTTCGGGATCGGCCAGGTGGCGCTCGATCTCGGCACGGCTGATCGACTCCCCCGACAGCGGCACAGACACCAGCCGTACCGGCTCGCCGCCGCGGCGCACGAGCATCCATAGACCACGGTAAAGCCCACCGCCCGCGTGGACGGCGGAGATCTCGCTCGGCAGCTGCTCGATGTCGACGGGCACGACCTTCACCGGCAGCAGTCCCGTAAGCGCTAGATCGTCGCTCAGCGCGGTCACGGGAGGGAGTCGCGTCGTGTCGGTGGCGGCGACATGCGATAGGTCGCGAAGGACCGTACCGTCCATGTCGCCACGCGCTGTCCCCACGCCCCCCTGTACCCGCACGCCGCCATCCTAGCGTCGATCGGTCTTACGTATCTTCCGCGCGCAGCGAGCGCTCGCCACTAGAATCAGGAGCACGCGGCGTCCTCGCCTAACGCGGGGGGCTGAGCTCAGTAAGTGTTCGATAGCCGCCCGCTCCAGATCAGCCTCAAAGTCGCCGCCGGGCGCGAGGACATGCCTTGCGGTGCAGCCGATATCCGGCGATGGTAGGCCCGCGGTGGCCGTGGATCGTTCCTGAATGGACCCCGGGCGCGCGCCCAAGCGCGCCAGGAATCGGCCGTAAGACAACATGTCAGCATGTCAGCTAGGTCGAGCACAGAAGCGGCCGCCCTCGCACCTGACGGCCAAGCAGCGGCTCGCAGTCTCCTAGCCGGGCTGTTCGCCCTCTCGTTGGCCGGCCTTGGCGTCGGCTACCTGTGCGAGGTGTCGGCGCTGCGCGTAGCCGGGTTGCTTGGCTGCGTCTGCTTCGGCGTGGGGGCTGCCCCGTTGCAACTAGCCCGTGGTCCGGGGATCGCGGCGCGCATCGGCTTCGCCTGCCTGCTCGGATTCTCTGCATTGACGCTCGGCGGAACGCTCATGGTGCTCGTTCCGCTCTGGCATCCCGTGCTCGCAGCGTGCGCGCTCGGCGGTGTGGCCGCGATGCTCCACGCGGCCGGGCTTCTTCAGATGCACCGCGATCGGCGCAGCGAACGCCGCGAGCACATGGCGCCGATGAACGACCGCACCGGTCAGCGCGGCGAACGCCGCGAGTACACCGCGGCAACGGACGATCGCACCGGTCTCGTCGAGCTGCCGCATCAACTCGTCGATCGTCCCGCAGACCCGCCCCGTCGAGCTCGCCTAGCGTTGGATGGCACGTTGGGCAACGAGCCCTCCCCGGCCACCGCGTATGTGCTCGCAACGAACGCCCGCACCGGGTTCGTCGAGGTGCCGGATCAAGTCGTGGCTAGTCCCGCCGACCAGCCCCGTCGAGCTCGGCCATCGCTGGTTGGCGCGTTGCGCAACGAGCGGTCCGGGGCCACCACGGGTGTGCTCGACCGCACTGGTCTCGTCGAGGTGCCGGATCAAGTCGTGGCTAGTCCCGCCGACCCGCCCCGTCGAGCTCGGCCATCGCTGGTTGGCGCGCTGCGCAACGAGCCGTTCCCGGCCACCACGGGTATGCCCGACCGCAACGGTTTCGTCGAGGTGCCGCATCAACTCGTCGATAGTCCCCCAGCCCCCCCCCGTCGAGCTCGGCCATCGCTGGTTGGCGCGTTGCGCAACGCGCCGTCCGCGGCCACTACTTGTGTGCTCGCAGGGACGGCGCTGTGGCTCGCTGCTGCTGTGCGCATTGGGCACGTCGTTCCAGGCAACGACGGCTTCCTGTCCAAGATCATGCCGCTCTGGTACGTGGGGGTGTTGCTGCTCGTGGCAGCGATCGCGTTCGCGCGCAAAGCGCGCGAACCGGTTGCGATCTGCGCGGTCGTCTCGCTCATGTTGGCGCTTACGCTCACGCCGGCGCTGGCATACGGGATGCCAGAGATCCAAACGGCCGCCAAGCACATCGAGTTGGTGCAGACGATCCTGCACCAACACAGCCTCAACGCGAGCACCGGCATCTACGACACGTACTCGGGCTTCTTCTCGGCGATCGCCTGGCTGTGCGATCTCGGCAGCATCCGGGACTCCGTGGGGATCGCCACGTTCTGGCCATGCATCGTCGGGCTAGTCGGCTTGGCGGAGCTGCGCTGGCTGTTCGGGTCGCTGATCGACTCGCGCTTTCGCATCTGGGCGGCGGTGACGCTCGCCGTGCTCGCCAACACGGTCGAAGAGAACTACTTCTCGCCGCAATCGCTTGGGATCGTGCTTGCAATTGGGGTGTTTGCGCTGGTCCTCGACGAGAGCTCGGTCGCCGTCGAGCGCTGGATGCGGGACGCGTTGCTGGTCCTGGCGGGCTGTGCGCTCGCCGTGACCCACGAGATCAGCCCGTTCATCGTCGGCGGCGCGCTCATCCTGCTGGCGCTGTTGCGTTGCGGGCGCCCCCGCTGGGCGGCGGCGGCGATGCTCATCCCGGCGACAACGTGGGCGCTGCTGCACCAGTCGGTGATCGCACCCTACTTCTCGCTGTCGAGCCTATTGCAGGCTTCGAATTTCAGACCACCGGCACTTGACACGGCGCCGACGCTCGCGCGGAAGATGATCACGATCATCAGCTTCGATGCGCTCGTCTTGGGCGGGCTCGTACTGATCGCGCTCGCGACGATCGGCTGGGCCAGACACCGACGTGAGCGCTGGGCCTGGGCGTGTGTCCTCTGCCCCGCGATCGGACTCGTGTTCACCGCCGTCAACCCCTACAACAACGAAGGCATTTACCGCGCGATCCTATTCGGGATCCCGTGGCTCGCCGTGCTCGCAGCCCACGCGCCCAATGCCCGTCCCGGCCGCTGGGTGCTCGGCGCTTTCGCTCTCGTCACCGTCGTCCTGCTCGCGACGTTCTCCGCTGCGACGTTTTCGCTCGACGGATTCACGGTAATTCGCCCGGCCGATCTGACGGCGCTGCGCCGCTTCGAGGCCCAAGCTCCTCCCGGCTCCTTCGATGTGGTCCTTGGTTTCAATGAACTGCCAAGCACGGTCGCGACCTCCCCGACCCCGTACCGGTTCATTTCCTGGCAGAAGGTCCTGACCGGCAACGAACTCGACCGTCGGCCGACACCGAAGGACGTGAACGTGCTCGCGCGCGGCCTCGAGCCGTACACAAATGACGGCCCCGGAGGTCGGTCGGTGGCTGTGTACGCGGCTTGGTCGCCAACCTAACGCGTGTACGCAGTCGACTACGGCCTAATGAGCTACGCGAATGAGACTGCGTGGCTCCACCTGATGCTCCAAAGTCGATTCTGGAAGGTCGACTACTCGTCTGACAGCACCTATCTCTTCAAGCTGCGCCCCGCGTATCGGCACCATCGCGCTCGCAGGCGGCACGCGCACCATCGCGGGCCTCACCAGTGAGGCCCGCGTGAAGGAGGAAGCCGCCACAACACGGACTGACGAGCCGGCGGCGATCACGACAGGGTTTGTGCATGGACGCGCCGGCAGCGAGACCTCGGCCGCGATGCGCGGGCTGTTCGGACGCGATTCGATCTACGTGGGCTTCTGGGGTCTCCAGCTGGGTTTTTCTGCGCTCATCACCCCGGTCGCGACGCGACTGCTGAGCTCGGAGTCATACGGGCGGACCATGGCCGCCACGGCGGTGATGCAGGTGCTCGTCGCGGTGGGCAGCTTGAGCCTGCAAGCGGCGGTGCAACGTCAGTACGCGCACCAAGACGACGGTCCGCGCCAGGCGCGGCGACTCGTGACGCTCGCGATCATCGTTTCGCTCGCGACGTTCGTCGTAGCTGATCTGACTGGCCCTGCGTGGTCATCGCTGCTGCGACTCGAGCCATACGACGGCGCGGTCCGGTACGCGGTCGCGTGGGCGGCCATGACGGCGATCAGCAACGCCGCCCTTGGCTGGATTCGCAGCCGCGACCGGCTGCGCGCGTTCGCGGCGGTCAGCCTGTTGCAATCGGTTGGCGCGGCTCTGCTCAGCTTGGCCCTGATCGTGCTGGTGCGCCGCACGGCGAGCGAGTTTATCCTGGGCGAGCTGCTGGCTCAGGTAGCAGCGGTGCTCGTCGCGCTGCTCGTTACGCGCCCGTTGCGGATCCGCCGAGCCGACCTGACGATGGTGCGCCGCGGGCTGGCGTTCGCGAGCGTGTTGGCCCCGGCAGCTGTCGCAGGCCTCGCGCTGGACTCAGCCGATCGTCTGATCATCCAGCACGGGCTCGGCTCGACCGCGGTCGCTCGCTACTCGGTGGCTTATAACATCGGCGCGATCCCCGTCATCCTGCTGGCGGTGCTTGACAGCAGCTGGTGGCCGCGGATGTTCGCGCTGTCGCGCGGCGCGCGCAGCGCAGTCATGAGTCAGAGCCGCAACGCGATCTACGCGCTGCTGATCCCGACCATGATCGGGATCAGCGCAGGTACTCCCTTCGCGCTTGCAGCCTGGGTGCCGCCCCGATACCACCCGGGCGGCCTGCTGCTCGTCGTGGCGCTGTTGAGCGTGAGTTCCCTGCCGATCGCCGGGGGGCTCGCGGCGACACGGGTGCTGCTGGTAGCCGGAGCGACGCGGTCGATAGCATCGCGGACAGTGGTCGCGTCGGGGCTTACTGTTGCGCTCACCGTGGCACTAGTGTCGGCTCTAAAGCTCAACGGCGCGGCGCTCGCGACTCTCCTGGGCTTCGCGCTGCTGCATGCGCTGCTCGCGCGTGCAGCAGGCGCTGTGCAACCCCTGGCGCGCCCCCCCCTGAGCCTCGTCGCGAAGTGCCTCGCGGCGGCGTTAATCGCCGTCGGCCTAACGCAGCTGCCGACCGGTGTGCCATTCCTGACGCTACGGGCGCTGATCGCGCTCGCCTGCCTGGCGCTTTTCGCGTCGCTGCTATGCGACCTGATCGCGCCGAGACGCTTCCCGCGAGTGTCGCTTATCGCCAGTCGCGTGCATCTCGTTCCGGGCGACGACTGATGGCCAATTTGGCCGCCATTGTCATCGCCCACAAGCACCCGCAGCAGGTACGCAAGCTGCTTGCCGCGCTCGCTGGAGTCGACATCTTTCTCCACTGCGATCGGCGAGCCTCGAAGGAGGTCCTCGCGGCGATGCTGGAGGGTGCCGGGCCGCACGTGCACGCCGTCAGGCGAGTTCGCGCCACCCTCTCCAGCTGGTCCCTGCTGGAGGCCGAGCTGATCGCGCTGCGTGCGGCGCTCGAGCGCTCTGCGGCCGAGCACGTGCTCGTGCTGTCCGGCAGCTGCTACCCGCTCGTGTCGCTCGACGATTTACACGAGGAGCTCGCCCCGTGGCGCGGGCGCTCGCGCCTGGAGCTCAGGCCGCTGCCGCGCCCCGAGTGGAGCACTCCGCGCAATGACGACGGCGGCCTCTGGCACTTCAACCGCAAGTTCGTCACGATACGCGGGCAGGTCGTGCGCGTGCGCGACGTGCCGCTCCGCACGGTCCGACGGACGATACCCGTGGGCTTGCGTCTGCACGCCTCGGGAGCGTGGAAGGTCTACGCCCGCGCGCATGCCGAGGCGCTGCTGCGTTTGTTGGACGAACGCCCCGACCTCGTGGCGTTCTGGCGCACTAGCCTGATGCCGTCCGAGTCCGCCGTGGCGTCGATGCTTAGCTCCCCCGAGCTGGTCGGGGAGATCGCCGAGACGACGATCGACGACCTCGTCTGGTACGTCGACTGGAGTCCCGGCGAGGACAAGGCATCGAGCGACCCGCCAACCTGGCATCCACGCTGGCTTACGATCAACGATTTCGAAAAGCTCGAGGCGGCGCGGCGGGCTCCCTCGCGTTTGCCTGGCGACGGCGGTAGCTCTGATGACTACCGCAAGCTCTTCGCGCGCAAGTTCTCGCCGATCGACAGCCAGCTGCTGGCGCTCGTCGACGAGCAACTCCGCGCCTGATCGGCCGCGGGCGTAAAGCCAAGAGCCATGCGAATCCTCACCTACCTCCCGGAACTCGCCGCCACGGGCGGCGTCGAGCAGCACCTGCTGCAGTTGAGCCGCGAACTCGCCCGCCGTGGGCACGAGATCGATCTACGCTGCACGACCGACGGTGAGCTCGGGGGAGAGTTCCGTTCGTTCTGCAGCTCAGTGGTCGAAGGCCCGTCAATTCGCTACGCGGGTGCGCCCGTGGGCAATCTCGCTCGGATCGCCCTGCAGGCGCGGGCGGCCGCCCGCACGCGTCCCGATCTCGTCTACGTCAACAACTTCAGCGAGATCCTGTGGGCCATGGCCGTCAAGACGATCACGCGCGCTCCGATTGTCTCTCATCTGCACGCGTTCGAGTTCACGCAGTTTGCGCGCTATCGCTCGCACTCCGCCCGCGTCCTCGGCAACCGGCCGGCCCGGTTCATCATCAGCTCGGAGTTCATGCGCGCTGCGTGGGCCGACTACGTCACCAACCCTGCGAAGCTCGAGGTCATCCCTTACGGCATCCAGCTGTCTGACTACCCCAAGGGCACGGAGCCCGCTCGCCAGCGCAGCCGAACGGCGCTCGGGCTGCCGCCGGACGCCTACGTGGTTCTCTACCTTGGCAGGCTCGACCCGGAGAAAGGCGTCGAGGTGCTCCTCGCCGCCTGGAAGCTGCTCGCCGCCTCCGACGAGCAGGCGCGCCTCCTGCTCGTCGGATCCCCGATGCTACACCGAGACCCCGCAGCGTACCTAGAGCAACTGCAGCGAGACGCCCCGCCCGGATGCCACTGGCTGCCGATGCGCCCTGACGTCGTCAGCGCGATGCACGCCGCAGACGTACTCGTGCTCCCGTCGGTCTGGGACGAGCCGTTCGGCAGGGTCGTCATCGAGACGATGGCGACCGGACGGCCCGTCGTTGCATCCCGCAGTGGCGGCATCCCCGAGATCCTGACCGGACGCTTCGCGCAGTTCCTCTTCGAGCGCGGCGACGCGACCGGGCTCGCCGTGCGGCTCGGGGAGCTGAGGGAGTGGCGTCGCGAACAACCAGAGCTGGCTGACCAATGCGTGCGCCACGTCGCGGAGCGCTTCACGCTTGGGCACACGGCCGACCGCATCGAGGCGGTGTTCCGCGAAGCCCTCAGCGCCGGGTAGCGCGACGTAGGCTCGACTGACGCGCGGGCACCCCCGTACGCCCGGTGAGAGGGTCCACATGGCGAGGGCGTGGCTCGGCCCAAGCGGCCGAACGTGCCGAGCGCTGCCGACGAGTCCCCTTCGAAAAGTCAAATCGCCCGCGCATCGGCGCATGGCTGGGAGGAGTGCCGTTCTGGGCTAGCGAAAGGACGAGCCATCGGAGAGACTGGTCGTGGCGATGGTCGAGCTGACCCAAAGCAGAGTTCTGTCGCCTTGCTCGCGGTGAATGTTCTGCCCGGTCAAGGACCAGCAGGCGTGGGCGATTCTCTACCGGGTGTCGAGTACGGATCGTCGCGCTATCGTGGGCGGAAGACCGCCTGATGTCGATCGCGAGCGACCTGATTTACGATGTAGGTCTCCATCGCGGGGAAGACACCGCGATGTATCTCGCGCAGGGCTATCGTGTCGTCGCGTTTGAGGCGAGCACCGAGAACTGCGCTCACTGCCGCGAGCGGTTCGCCGGCGAGATTGTCTCAGGCCGTCTCACGATTGTCGAGGGCGCCATCACCGATGGCGACGCGGACACGGTCACGTTCTACACGCACCCTACGGTTTCGGTGTGGGGCACGATCGACCCGCAGTGGGCCGATCGAAACCGCGGACAGGGCGAAAGCGAACCCGTCACGGTCGCCGCCGTCGCCTTCTCGAGCTGGCTGGCGAAGACCGGCGTGCCGTTCTACATGAAGGTCGACATCGAGGGAGCCGACCGGTTTTGCTTCGAGGCGTTGCGCGCGTTCGATGACCGTCCGGCCTACGTTTCCCTCGAATCGACCAAGGCTCGGCGAAGCTGCCTCAAAGCCGAGTTCGACCTCTTGGAGGAACTCGGCTACAACCGGTTCGCAGTGGTGCAACAGGCGACGATTGGCGGCTCGACCCGCACTGCCACCACACGGAGCGGGCGGAGCATCTCGTACCACATGGAGGACGAGGCGTCAGGTTTGTTCGGTCGCGACCTCAAGAGGTGGGAGAGCCGTAATCGGGCGTTGCGCCGATACGAGGCGATCTTCGTGCTGTATCGGCTGCTCGGTGATGGCGGCGTCCGGCGTTACCGGCTTGGCACGCGCATCCTCGACCGACTCGAGGGGTTGTTACCGGTCACGTTGCCCGGCTGGTATGACACGCACGCCCAGCATGCCTCCGCGTCGTAGACGCGACGCGATCCCGGGTGCCGGGCAGCCTCGCGAGATGCGCTCTGTTGGTGTGGACGGGGTTGGGTTTGTCTGCGCACACATTCCCCTCAGCGCCGGGTAGCGCAAACGGATCGAAGAGATCGAGGTGGCGTGCATCACGGTATCCGAGCTGTGTCGATCAGGCGAGAGTGCTGCTCGCGATCATTCGTGACGACGTGCGTAAAACCGGACTGTGGCTCCGTCACGGCTTCCCGGTCACGTCGAAACTGTTCTCGGACGTGTTCGTCGCCGCCTGTCACTCAGCGCGAGCCTCGCGATCGACCGAGCGTGTGCGGTCTAGCGCGCGGCCATTTTATGTGCCAAAACGTCGCCATCTGCGCGCGCAGCTCTGTGCAGCCAGGCTGCGTGTTCGAGGGTTCCGGTGCGATCGATCGGCGAAGCGTGCATGATCGGGCCCGAGGTGATGCCGATAACGTCGTATCGCGCGACGCGTGCCGATGGTCGCACCCAGGACCGTGCCGACTATCTCCCTATCACGATCGGCTCGAGATGCTGGCTGAGCTCGGGCGACGCCCGGCGTCACGATCGAGCGCGTCGCGTCGCTGCTGCCCGCGACCAACGCCTGAGCTAGTGTTCAGCCGAGATGCGGGGCTGGCGTGAGGGTGCTCGTGAAGCCGTCCTGAAGTTGTTCCGAGCCGGCGGCTGTGATCTGCGGCAATTGCCTCGAGCGCTGCTGCAGGACTCCGCGGCCCGGCTTGCCCTCGACCTCGACCATCTGATTGCACTGCGCGTCATAGACAGCGCGGACATGTTCTTCGTCCAGATCGGCGCGTTCGATGGTCGCACCGGCGACCAGCTCCATGAGTGGGTCGTGCGCTACGGCTGGAGCGGGATCCTGGCGGAGCCGCATCCGCACCACTTCGCCAAGCTGCAACGTACGTACGCCGACAGTCCGAAACTGATCCTGCGAAACGTCGCCGTCAGTGACGTCCGAGCGACGAGAACGCTCTACTCGATCCGCGAGGGTGTCGCTGGTCTACCCGAATGGGCGCCGCAGGTCGCGTCGTTCGATCGCGCCGTTGTGGAGGCTCACCGGCTGCGAGGACCGCGCGGTGAGCCGGTGATCGAAGAGATCGAGGTGGAGTGCATCACGCTATCCGACCTGCTTGCGGACGTTGAGCGCATCGATCTGCTGCAGGTGGATACCGAGGGCTACGACGCAAGGATCATCCGCATGTTCGACTTCGAGCGCTTCCGGCCGGACATCGTGCGGTTTGAGAACAAGCACCTCAGCCGCGCGGACCACGACTCGGTCGTACGGCGGTTGCTGGGCTACGGGTATTCCGTTGCGGTGCCGGGCGAAGACACGATCGCGTGGAACATGCGCAGGCGACGGCAGGTGAAGCGCAGATCCGAGTAGCACGGTCTATCGCGCGCTCGCCGTTGCACCGCTCGGGCGTCCGGTGCCGTAACCGAGGTCGAGGTTGCCATGCGGGGGGTGCGGGCTGTCGTGCGGGGAGCGCTGGTCACGGCGAGGCGACGACATTTCCGCCGTCATGAGGCTGAGGGCCAATTACGATGATCGGGACAGCCTCGACCAAGGAACGAGCTATGCGTGGACGTGGTGCGATTTTGATCGCCGCTACCGTCTTCTCGAGTGGACTGATGGCAGCAGCCGCAGGTCGCGCAGACAGTCCGGCGCTGCCGACGGCAACAAACGGGGCTCCCGTTCAGCTGGTTGCTGCAGGCCTCGTGACCCCAACCTCGTTCGCCTTCGGCGATGGTGCCGTGTTCGAAGGGGACGGCGGCAACAGCGACGCGGCAGTCCCGAGCGACGGCGGAGTCTTTCTGCTCCGGGGCGGCACGGCAACAAAGATCCCGGGATCGCCGCAGTTCGTGGCCGGGTTGGCGTGGCATGACGGTGCGTTGTACATCAGCGGTGGCTCGATGACCGCTCCAAACACCGAAAAGTGGCAGCTGCTCAAATGGAGCAGCTGGAATGGCACCACGTTCGCTGAGCAGCACGCGATCTACACGGCGCCGGCGAAGTTCGACGGCTTCAACGGCATCGCGTTCGGCCCCGACGGACGGCTCTACGTTGGCGTCGACACGGGCCTTACCGACGGCAACGATCATGGCCCGCCAACAACGTCGGCCTACCTCTACGACATCCTCTCGATCTCACCGACCGGCAAGGGCCTCAAGGTGTTCGCAAGCGGTATTCGCCAGCCGTGGCAGTTGGTCTTCGCCAACGGCTCGGCCTCCCCGTTGGTCTCCGATCTCGGGCAGGACAAGGCAGCCAAGAATCCCCCGGACTTCCTGCTGAAGGTTCATCGCGGCGATGACTACGGCTTTCCCAAGTGCAACTGGACCGCGAAGAGCGCATGCAGCGCCTTTGCCAAGCCGCTCGTGAAGTTCGCTCCACACACGGACATCATGGGCCTGAAGATCATCGGCAGTGAGCTCTACATGACCTCGTTCCTCGGCCCCGACGCGCAGGGCGAGGGCGGCGAAGTCCTGTCGATGCCGCTGACGGGCGGCAAGGCAACACCTGTGGTGACGGGCTTCGTCGCTGCGGTCGTCGGACTGGGCGAGCATGACGGCTGGCTGTACATCGGCGAACTCAATGGCCAGGTCTACCGCGCGAAGCCGTAAGGCCAGTGATTCACGAGTCCCTGTCCGACCGGGGCGAGCTTCCGATCGGCTGAGCTACGCCGGCAACGGCAGGCCGGGCCTCAGCAGCGGCTCAGGGAAAGCGGCGAGCGCGTCGTTCCACCGCAGCGCGCCGGCTTGCGACACCTGCGTCGTGGCGCTGGCATGCCCCACCTGACCGTCCTCGGCGAGTAGCGCGACGACCAAGCTGGCGCCCTGGCCGTCGTGGCGCATGAGCGAGCGGCGCGCGGGGCTCGAAACGCACAGGACCAGCTCGATCCTCCACTCGGACGTGAGCGGTCCCGCGGACCGCTTCCCCGCGCCCTCACCCCGATCGTCCGACCGCCCCGACCGACCCCCGCAGTCCGACGCACCCGATGCACGCAACGCAGCCGACGCAGTTCACGCAGCCGACGCACGCCAAGCACCCGACACAGCCAAAGTTGGCGATGGCGGCCGCGACGGCGGCGCTACAGACGACGCCGGCGCTGAGGGCCACCCCGGCGCTGCCGGCAACGCCCGCGCTCGCACCCGTGCCCGCACTGCCGATCACGCCGGCGCTCGCGACGGTCCCGGCGCTGCCGATCACGCCTCGGCTGGCGAGCGTGCCGGCGCTACCGATCACTCCGCTGGCGGCGTTCTCGAGCGGCGACGTGCTCATGGCACCTCACTGTACGGGCGGAGGCGGTCCTCGAGCCGGCTGGATGATCGCGCGCGGTCGAGGCGGCCTACTGCACCACCTTCAGGATCGCGTGCATCCCGAGCTTCCAGTGCCCGGGTAGCGAGCACCAGAGGTGATAGGTCCCAGGCCGCAGGTAGACGACGGTGTTGTAGCGCTGGCCCGGACTGAGCAGTGGCTCGGCGATCACCGACGGCGAGGTTCCGCGGCGGAGGTCCAAGTCGTGCATGTCCATGCCGCCATCGATCTCCTGCAGGTTCACCGGCCCGGCCTTGACGACACCACGCGA
>Ga0182024_10007230_pt1 | contig 24012 bp, 25 predicted proteins | sample P32metaG_FD_120480 | JGI IMG/M metagenome (GOLD analysis project Ga0182024, IMG submission 120480) | Permafrost microbial communities from Stordalen Mire, Sweden - P3-2 metaG (Illumina Assembly) | ecosystem: Environmental > Terrestrial > Soil > Wetlands > Permafrost | place: Sweden: Stordalen...
CACTGCACCAGTTCGCGATCTACTTCCCCGACCGCGTCGACGTCACGAGTTGACGCGCATGAGATAATGAACACAGACCCCAAGACCAAATCAGTCTCTTACACAGAGCACCAGACACTCCCGGTCCAAGACCGCGGCGGCCAAGACGATGCGCAACGTTATGGGTACCCAGAGCTGGAAGGACGCCCCGGGTGTGGTCTTCCCGACCATCGCCCTCCCCCTCTTCACGAGTGACGTGATCGCCGCCTCACCTCCACCGGCGACCTCGTCGACGCCCTCGACGGTCGCCAAGTCTTCGGACTATCAGCCCGGCCGCGCCCCGCTCAGTGTCGAGACCGTCGGGTTGACCAGCGCGCCCTGTTCGACGACGTCGACCTTCGTCCAGAACCAGTTGGACAGCGTATTCACCGCGCTCCAGCTCAACGCTCCCACCGGCACGGGGCCCGTGGCCCAGGTGGGTGGCTTCTTCGTCGGCATTTGGAACGGCGCGATTGCGTTGGCCCAATCGGCCATCGCGGGCCTGATTCAGGCGATCACCGCCCCGGTGGTCAACGTCATCAAATCCGCGGCCGGCGCAGCAGTCGTCATCTCCGACGTGGTCAGCTACCTCACCTCCTGGGCGGTCCAGGTCACCGCCCAACCCTCCACCGTCGAGGCCGGCCACGGCGGCACGGTGAACGCCACCGTCGCCACGAACGGCGGGGCGTCGTACCCATCTTCGGTCACCGACTGCGCCAATTCTCTCGGCGTCACCTTGCCCCATACTGCGGCCAACGCCGCCGGCGTCTGGTCCATGGCCGGCGAGATCTCTCCCGTCGGCGCCACCAACGTCACTCTCGACGACCACGGAGCCACTTCCATTGGGTTTTCGACCACCCCCAACCCGCCCTCAAGCTCGTGCTCCGGGTCCTCAGGGTCCTCAGGACCGCCCATTGGATACGGCTCGGCGACGCTCACCGTCACCCGTCCCGGTATCGACGACCTCAAGAACCTTGTCAATTCCCTGCTCACCACCGGCCTCGGCGCCGCCGGGAGCGTCGTCGGTCCGATCGTCCAATCGATCCTCTTACCCATACTGGATACGGTCCTCGGTCAGCTTGCGGGCCTCACCCAGGTCCTTGCGGGCCTCACCCAGTCCACCGGCACCGCCACCGTCGCCGTCATCCCCACGCCATCGCCCAGCTCCCCCCCCTGCACCAAACCCCCGACGACGACCCCCGAGCGAGGAGGACACTCCGTCGCGTGCATCGTCGGCACCTGGAAGACGACCGAGCAGTCAGCTCACGGGACTCCCGACGGCGGCGCCGGCGCCACCTGGACCATCAATGCCGACGGGACCGCCAGTGACGACGCCAACGGCGAAGCTCCGGTTGGCGGAGTTACCTTCACTGGCATTGAGACCTCGACCTACACCCTGACCTATCAGACGCCGACATCGGGCACGTACACCGAAACCCCTACGTCTCCCGGTCTCATTGCCCACAACATCGGCCCCCCCCCACAGTCACCCAGGAGCCGGCGGGGCCAACCGAGGTAGCCCAGTGGGACTGCAAGGGAAACGCGCTGACGATCACCATCCCCGTGCCGCCTCCAGAGGGCCCATTGGGATTGATACTCACCCGCACTGGTGGCTGAGCGAGCCCCCTGACACGCGCCGCCGCGATCGAGCAGGCGAGGGCGATGCTCACGACCCCGCCGGGCGAGCCGCGCGACGCCGAGCGCGACCCAGCTCGACCGCCTGCGCACCCAGCGCGCCGAGCGGCCCACCCGAGGCGGGACCAACCAGGCTCGTGATCTCCGGTGGTCGCCATCGCCGCCCCGCTCTCACCGGCGTCGAAGCTCGGGTACGGGGCTCGGGGAGCCGCGAGGCGCCGATGAGGGCACGAGGATCCGGTCACGCGGTGTCGGTCACTAGGAGGGGAGCACCAGCTTCCCTGGAAGCGCGTGTGCAGAAGGTGGCAATCCCCCCTCCGACACGTGGGGTTCAAGTGCGGTTGTGGCTAATCGGCCTGTTCCCCGCGGAACCAAACAGGGTGTTCAGGTGTCGTCGAGGTACCGGTCGAGATGTTCGAGGTCCTTGGCCGGGTTTTCAAGGGCGACGGTCATCGAAGGACGCCAGTCCCGGCGACTGGTCGCTCTTGTAGGGCGAGGGTCAGCGTGGCTTGAGCTCGGCCAGCGAGGCACACGGAGGGCGAGCCGCTGCCGCCCCACGAGTCCGCGCGCGTGTGCCGTACGCCGCACTAGCCGGTGCGATAGCCATCGATCAGGCGGCGCCATCGCGAACGAATTGCCCCTGTCGATATGGCAGATACGGCGGCAGAGATCGAACTGATACTGACGAGGATACGTTTTCGAAGTCCGCGAGGGCGCGCTCGATCAGCTTGCGAACGTCGGCAGACGACGGGGGGCTCAGCGTCTTCTCGCCGAGGAGTGGGAGCTCAACGCCCTCGGTCGCGAGTGTCGCCACGTAGCCGCGTCGCTTCGCCCACGCGAGCGACATGCGCATGGCCCAGTGAACCTTGCGGATGGACGACCCCGAGAGCCCCCGCGCGTGCAGCCGCGCGTAAGAGTCCTCGATGTCGCGGGCCCGGAGGCGGGCGACGGCGATGTCGCCGATGGCCGGGACGATGTGTTTGATCGCGACCTCGTACCGGACCACAGTCGAGGGAGAGAGCCGGGGCGCCTTGGCCTCGAGCCAGCTGCGCACGACCTGCTCGACCCGCAGGGAGGTCATCGGCACCAGGGCGTGCTTGGCGACGTCGGTGACCAGCTCGGCAAGAGCGAGCTCTGCCTCACGTTTGGTGCCCCACACGGTCTTGGAGGCGGAGCGCCTCCGGCCGCGTTCGTCGTGACCGAGGTGCACGATGAGCTGCCATGAGTTAGCGCCCCGCTTGCGCATATGACCCGTCATGGACGGGCTGCTCCCTTCCCTCCACCCTCGATCGTGGAGGCGGTCCCGGTTGACAACGTGGTTGACAACCCGGGCCCGGGGAGTGACGCGCTTCCCGTTTCTAGCCGTGACCAGGGACTTTGTGGGCGCCCTCGGCAGGACTCGAACCTGCGCACACGGCTCCGGAGGCCGATGCTCTATCCGCTGAGCTACGAGGGCTAAGGATTACAAGGGATTCTGCCTTCCCAACAGCCGCAACGCACGCGGCCCGGGCGGCCGATGCTCTATCCGCCGAGCCCTGTCGGCTGGTGAGGGGTCTAGGCGACGCTACCTGGGCTCAGACAACGCATAGACAATGGTTTCAGGGCTCGCGCCCCTGAACCATTGCAATCGGTGGTCATCACGAGCACCATCTTCGCGCTTCACGGTCGTGCTCTGTTGTGCGGCTCCGTTGCCGGCTCAGCCCGTTGCCTGTGCGGTTCTTGGGCACCGACGAAGGGTCTCAAGAAGGGCTTCGGGCAGGAGTGGATACCCACGCATGCAGGCCCGCGGCACCGAGCAGGTCACCGTCAGCACGCCCGAAGGCCGCCTGAAGGGTGTCATAAGTCCGTCACGCGGCGCGCCGGGTGTATTCGTTGACGAGGCCATCAAGAAGTGGTCGACGGTTCACGGTGCCCGTCGGTGACGGAGCTCGAGTCATCGGTTCAGGCGGGGACAGTTCGACCCCACCGCAGCCTCAACCTCGTCGCACCCGACGCTCCATTAGGACCTCGACTCGGCCACGGCGAAGTAATCTGCCGCCGGCGCCTCGACGGACTCATCAACGAGTACACACGCGCCGCGTGACGGACTTATGACACCCTTCAGGCGCGTAGTCGGCAACCGGGTCGACCCCCAGAACCGGTAGGCCGACGACCCGTGCAGGCTCGAGCTCGAATGCCGTGAACACCATGCGACGCGAGGGCGCCAAGACACGAGTCACGTCGCGCAGCGCCGCCAGCTTGTTGGGGACATACTGCAACGAGTCGACGCTCATAACGCCAGCCATGGACGCGTCGGCCACGGGGGCCGCACCCGCAGCACCCACCACGAATACCGCGTCCCGAACTGACTGCGCGACCGCACGTCGCGCTGCGACCCGAACCCCGACCCGCGAGAGATCCATACCGACAACCGCGATGCCGGGGCGCTGCGCCAACCAGACACTCAACCCGCCGGCGCCACACGCGAGCTCCATCACCGGCTCACCAGATCTCAAGTCCAGCTCCGCGACGATGCGATCGAGCTCCCCGCGGGTCAAAAAGTTCAGGTTCTCGAATCCTGGCGGCTCCTCCTCACCGGCCGCCGTCGCCTGCCAGATTCCGTGGAGCGTTGGACTCCTCAACCATTCGGCATACACCGCGTCATAACCCAAAGCCACCAGATCATCCACACACCAACGTTCGCACACCCGAGAACACCACGCAGCACGAAGTCGAGTGCCAGGCCGAAACCAGACCAGCGCGAATCCGGAACGCCAAGGCCAACCTCAGCCCTCACGCCATTACGGTCCTTTCCGAACCCGGCCTTACGATCTCCTCGTGAGCCGGGTCGACCGATTGGCTGTTGTCCTCGCGCTCAACCTCCTGTTGGTCACTGGTCTGGTCATCGTGGGCATCACCGCACACTCGCTGGGGGTCCTCGCAGCAGGAGCCGACTATCTCGCCGATGCCAGCGCCATTGCCGTCTCGCTCTTCGCCATCTGGCTCTCGACGCGCCCGCCCACCACCCGGCGCCCCGACGGTTACCCCAAGGCCACCGCCATCGCCGCGGCAGTCAACGGCGGGTGGCTACTGATCCTCAGCCTGCTGGTGAGCGCAGGTGCCGTCGATCGTCTCGCCACCGGGACTCCGCACGTCGACGGACTGCCCGTCCTCATCGCGAGCGGTGTTGCTTCGATCGCCATGGTCGTCGGTGCGCTGATCCTCGGCGGCGACCTCGACACCGATGACGACGACGGCGGCGCTCTCAACATGCGAGCGGTGCTCCTCGACACCGCCGCTGACGCAGCCGCCGCGGGCGGAGTCGCAGTCACCGGTGCTGTCATTCTTGCCAGTGGCCGCCTCTATTGGCTCGACCCGACCGTCGCCCTGCTCATCGCGGTCGTTGTCGGTTATCACGCACTCGTTCTCCTCAACGACGTACGACGCACTTTGAGGCGGCCGGCGACACGACCGAGGCCACAGAGCTCCACGGGCTGACAAGCCAACCCGCGATTGATCTCGAAGTCTTAGAACGGTTCCGATTCTCAGAACGGATCGCGTGGCGACTGGCAGCACCGACCCGACCAATTCATCATCACGATCACCACACAACAACCCGTCCGCTAAAGCGGGGGAAGCTCACCAGCACGAAACCGCTGGTCAAGGGCGTGATCGAGTTTTGACACCCCACACGCACCCAACGGCATCGGCTCAACCGGGGCGGCAACCGCCAGCTCAACCGGGCGTTGCACACCATCGCGCTCACCCAGGTCCGCCGGCATCCCGACGCCCGCGCCTACTACGAACGCAAACGCAAAGAGAATAAGACCGTCGCCGAAGCCATGCGCTGCCTCAAGCGTCGAATCTCCGAGGCGGTCTACCGGCAGCTCCAACAAGACGCACTCTGACTACGCAGGAGCTCTCGGTGTGGATCCCTTCGGTGTTGGCAACTGGCAGTGGTGGGCGGAGGTCCGGCGGGGTAACGGGGGTTAGCCGGTGGCCTGGAGCGGGAGGCGCATGTCGGTGGCGAGGCGGTCGGCGTCGTAGGGCTCGTGGTTGGTCATGCAGTGCCAGAGCAGCCCCTCCACCTGTGCCCCGTACGGGATCCATGGCGGATCCGTCGAAGCCCTTCTTCGTTGTCCCCTTGAGCCTGCCGTCCCCCGACGCGTGGATCCATCGGCTACAGGGAGCGGCCCGTCTCGAGCACGCAGGAGGTTCGATCCGGAGTTTCGGAAGGCGCGATGCAGATTGTCGGGAGACCGGCAAGCCGATCACTTTCTTCTCTCTCGGTTTACCTGTTGGCAACCTTCTTGTCGGCTGCCAGCCACGCGACGCGCTTAGCGTGTGGCCATAGTGATCGCATACTCGCTCGCAACGACGCGCTTGGCTGATGAGAGGTCAGACGCGCCGCCGCGGCAGTGAGCGTGATGCCAAATGCTTTGGGCCTCCGACATCCTCAGGAGTTGTCATAGTACGAGGCGCCGGGCCTTTATCCAGGTGCCCACGCTCGGATCAATGCCGTCAACGTCGGCCGAGCAGGTTGTCAGGGGAGGGGCGGAGTCTTTCCCCCGCCCGCCCCTCCCTGACACACACTCATGGCCATTTGCAATGTCTGAATCGATGTCGCGCGGCGCGACTGGTCACCACACCGAAAGGGTTGCTGGCTGCGCCGAAGAGTTGCGCAGCTGCGATCTCGATCCGAGATCCTGGATGGACTCTCGACTCTCGACTTTCGACTCTCGCTAGATGTGGAGGACGTTGCAGATCTCTCGCATCACGATCGAAGCCAAAGGGGAGTCATCACGGTCGTTTTCCACCGGACGAGATGTCCGGCCCTTGGCTCTCGTCATGGCTGGGGCGCCCTGCAACTCGGTATTACGCCGGTGAGGAGCAACGGGTCGGCTGGTGTGGGTGCCGAAAACCCCATCCGAGCCATCCATCTGGACTTTCCTCGGGGGCACAGGGCTAGCAAGGATGGGCTATGGCGTTGCCCTTTCTCTACGTGGCGTTCGTGCGCCTACTCCAGTTACTCCGGCTCCGCCGGAGGGAACGAGACGAACTGGCCATCGAGGTTGTGATGCTGCGCCATGAAGTGGCGATCCTTCGCCGTCAAGTGAACCGTCCGTCATTGCGGCCCGCTGATCGTGCGGTCCTGGCCGGGCTGAGCCGTCTGGTATCGAAGGCTGGCCGGGGTCGGTTCTTCGTCCAGCCCGAGACGTTGCTGCGCTGGCATCGAGACCTGGTCCGGCGCCGATGGACGTACCGACGCGCCCGGTCGGGCCGGCCGGCGCTGCCCGCGGGCACGGTCCAGTTGGTGCTGGGGCTGGCCACGGAGAACCCGACCTGGGGCTATCGGAGAATCCAGGGTGAGCTGACCACGATGGGTATTCGCCTCGCACCGTCGAGCGTGTGGGCGATCCTGCGCCGTCACGGCGTGGAGCCATCGCCGAGACGCAGCGGACCAACCTGGTCAGAGTTCTTGCGTGCCCAGGCGACGACGATGCTGGCCTGTGACTTCTTCCACGTCGACACGGTGCTCCTCCGGCGGCTCTACGTGCTCTTCTTCATCGAGCTCGACACCCGGCGCGTCCATTTGAGTGGCATCACCACCAGCCCGGTGGGGGCGTGGGTCACCCAGCAGGCTCGCAATCTGAGCTTCGTCCTGGCCGACCAGGCCCGCCCGAGAACGTGCTTGATCCGGGATCGAGATGCCAAGTTCACTGCGAGCTTCGACGAGGTGTTTGCCACAGAAGGCATCAGGATCATTCGCACGCCTATTCGGTCCCCTCGTGCGAACGCGTTCGCCGAGCGGTTCGTCGGCACTGCACGACGCGAGTGTCTCGACCGGCTGCTGGTGTTCCATCGCGCGCAACTCGACACGATCCTCAGCGAATTCGTCGATCACTACAACCGACACCGCCCGCACCGCTCCCTTGGTCAGCAGGCACCGGTAGCGGTGAGGATGACGCCGCAGCGGATCAGCCATCCAGATCCAGCGCGACTACGACGCAGCGACAAGCTCGGCGGTCTCATTCACGAGTATCGCCTCGTGGCATGAGACGGTCGGATGAGGTTCTCGGCACCCACACGGCCTCCATCACGTCCACCACCTCGGCGCGAAGATCCCCAACTACAACCTCCAACGCGCTCACGATCGGGAACCGATCTTTCACAGCGTGCCGAAGGTCTCGCTCGCGGACGGGCTGCGAGCGACCCGCCTCAAGCTCTGGGACGAAGACGCGGCACGACTGGTGACATGGCGGGAACTTCGACGCGGACGGACGCGCACGGAGAATCCGAGTCGCTGATCTGCGCCGCCGGTATGTAGTCGTCTTGCCTCTGGGGTGCGGAAATCTGATTCTGGTTGTGCGCGGCCTATCTGTGGCGCGCCCTTCACACCCCACAGGGACGCGCCGGACAGCTGTCTTTCGGTTGACCGATATGGTAAACGTGTCGGAATCTTGAGACTTGGCGAGCAGCGGCGACTTTTTCGTGGGAGGTCCCGATGACAACGTCGGCTGAGTTGAGCGCTCGAGTGAGGGCGGCCGACCAGCGACGTTGGCGTCAGCCCCCGATCGCGAGCCCGCGGCCGAGGCAAGAGGGCCCCCACCGGGGCTGGTTGAAGCCCCTACTCCCCAGCGGCGATCGAGTCCACGATTTCTTGCTGCCCACCATGACCAGCCAATTGCGGAGCCTCATGGCGAAACCCGCAGGTCCCAGAGTATCAACCGTGTATCGGAGCAGCCGATGGCCTCTCTAGGGGTCTCCTTCAATCGTGTCGATGAGTGCGTGCACTGGTACGCACGGCGCTCGCCGGCAACCCAAGCGCTCGTGCAAGACGGTGAACGCCTCTCCTATCGGGATGTAAGTCAGCTTGTCGAGAGGTATGCGGCGGGTCTCGTCGCTTCTGGCGTGCGTCGCGGCGATCGGGTCGCCGTTCTCGGCTACTCGCGTTCCGAGTGCTTGCTTGCGCTTCTGGGTGTCGTGAGCATCGGGGCAACGTACGTCGGCTTGAACCCAAAGCACTCCGATCGCGAGCTGCTCTACGTGATGGAAGACGTTGAGCCGAGCATAGTGTTCGACATGCTGGCCGACGGTCCAAGCTTGGAGGGTCGCCTTGGGCGGATGGGCTATGCAAGCTCGCCGCGCGTGCTCTACCGGCTGCCCCAACGCGGACCAGTTGGCTCGTCGCTGGACGAGTTTCTCCAGGCTGTAAATGGCACCGACGAGGCACTGATCGCCGCCAGGGCGTGTGTCGAGCCCACGGACACTGCGGTGATAATTCACACGTCTGGGTCCACCGGGTTTCCGAAGGGGGCGATGCTTTCCCATCGTGCTTTGTGCGCGAATACGCCAATTCTCGCCCGGAAGGCGGCTGGCCGCGGCGTGGCTCAGCGCACCCTCTGTGACTATCCAATCAATCACGTTTCGTTTGTGCACGAAACCTGTCTGGGCTCGCTCTTTCTCGGCGGAACGGTGGTGTTTCGAGAACGCTTCGACCCGGGGGAGACGCTGCGGCTGATTGAACGGGAACGGCTCAATGTATGGTGGGGCGCGCCGATGATGCTGGCCGCGTGCGCTGAAACACTTGAGTTCGCGTCATGCGACCTGACGAGCGTGGCACGCATCGTATGTGCGGGAGGTACCATAACGCCGGAACTCATCATGCGCTTACGTGAACGAACGGGAGCCGTTGTCAGAACCGGATGGGGTATGAGTGAGACCGTCGGGCTTGGGACAATGACCGACGACGCTGCCGATCCTGAGACCGTTGCGACCACCGTGGGCCACCCAGACCCGGAGCTGGAGCTGCGGATCGTTTCCGCCGCGAGTCAAGCCGCAAGCGACGACACTCCCGGCGAGATCGTTGTGCGCTCTGCGTATCTATTTTCGGGTTACTACAACCGCCCTGATGCCACCGCCGAGGTCCTCGACGACGAGGGCTTCCTTCATACCGGGGATCTCGCGCTAGATCGGGGCGATGGCAACCTGCGTCTGGTCGGTCGGATCAAGGAGATGTACAAGTCGGGTGGGTACAACGTGTATCCCGCCGAGGTCGAGAGGGTCCTTGTGGATCAGCCAGAGGTCGCGGCGGTCTCGGTGGTGGGCATTCCCGACGAGACCTGGGGAGAAGTCGGTGTCGCGTTCATCGTCCCAGCGCCAGGGTCTCGGCTGACGCCGGAGTGGCTCCGCGATTGCTGCACGGCTGAGCTCGCCAACTACAAGATCCCAAAGCGGTTCGTCTTCGCTGAGGAGCTCCCTACGCTCTCGAACGGCAAGGTGGATCGCCTCACACTTCGCCGCCAGGCTGCGGCGGACACGTAGCGGACCGGGCTCTGGGGACCGCGCCGGCGACGCGCCCGGGGTTGACATTCGAGTGATCGAAAGATAGGTTTAACCGGTACGGTCGGGTTAAGGGGGGTGCCGTCTTGCCGGATTGCGATGTGGGTCTCTTCGGTTGGATGGGGTCGGACTGGGACTTTGACGCCTGGGTCACGATCGCTGAGGAAGCTGAGCGGTTGGGCTATTCAGCTCTCTGGTGCCAGGACAACATCATTGGGCACTCACCGAGTCCGCCCGAGATCCAACTATTTGACCCATGGGTCTTATTACCCGCCCTCGCTGCACGCACAACCACGATCCGGCTCGGTCCACTCGCGTCCCCAGTGACCCGCCGGTATGCGCCGCAACTTGCAAAGGCTGCGGCGTCGCTCGATGTTATCTCCGGGGGGCGGCTCAATCTCGGCGTGGGCGCCGGCGACGACGCTCATCAGCACGAGATGCTTGGTTGGCAGTTCCCACCTCAAGGGCAAGTCCGACGCGCAATGCTGCGCGAGACGCTCCAGGTAATGAAGCTGCTGTGGTCCCGGGACGACGCCGACTTTGATGGCGAGTATGTGCGGTTGAAAAACGCCGTGATGTATCCGAAACCGGTTCAACAGCCGTGGCCACCGCTCTACGTCTCACTGAGCAGCAGTCGAAAGACGATGCCCTATCTCGCGGCCGAAGAGGGCGATGCGATTGCTTGTCATTGGGGCACCGATGAGGTGAATAAATCGATTCTCCGCTCCTTTAGGGAGCGGTGGGCTGCGTTGGGTCGTAGCGAGAGTTCCATTCGGGCCCTCCTGATGTGTTTTGTCTTCTTCTCCGACACCGACGGTCCGAGCGACGCGAACTTGCAACGGAGCCAAGAGGTGATCGGGATCGAGTTCGACTACTCGCGGTACGGGTCCCTGATCCCCGTCAAGGAGAACGAGGAAGCCCTCAAGACGATCTACGGCCGCCCAGAGTTTATTGCAGAGCAACTAAACGCCCGCGCGCTCGCGGTTGGCTTCAATGAGTTGGCTGTCTTGCCGTTCTCACTGAGCAGCCCCGTCGACGCAGGAGGTTTGGCAGGGAATGCCGGAAACTACTTTGGGAGCTTGAGAGTGTTCTCTGAAGAGGTAGTACCGCGGCTTCGGCGACCATGAGGCTACCGGCAACACGAATGGATATCTTCGTTAACCGGCGGAAGTTTCCGAAGACCGAAATCAAGCGACTTACGCGCACTTCTTCCGGTCACAGCGTTCTCGGTGCAGCCTAGGTCGCAGGAACGAAGTCACCAACCATCGAAAGCCTGGCCGCGTCACGTTGACGGTCACTCATGAGCGCAAAGGAGCATGATGAGCAGATTCTGGAGGCGACCGACGCGAACACTGGTCGCGGCGACACTCGCAGCGGTGATCGCAATCGCCTACCTGGGCCCGTCCAGCGCGACAGCAGGGACTGCTGGAACGAAGGCCAACCCAAACCTCTCGCCGATCACGATCGGCTTCATCTCGCAGGAGCTAGAACTAGTCTCCTACGTCGAGGGGCGCCTTGCCTCCCAGGCGGCTGTCAAATACATCAATTCTGAACTCGGTGGCATTGATGGCCATCCTCTCCAGCTCAAGGTGTGCGAAGCTGGCGATACACCGGAAACGACGGTTGCGTGCGCGCAGCAATTCATCAATGACCCGAGCATCAAGCTGGTCATAGTCGTCTCCGACAATGACACGCCTGCGTACACGATTCTGAACAAAGCTGGCATTGCCACTCTAGGCACTGCCTTCGCGGCGAATGACTGGACGTACAAGAACGTGTACTCGTTCGATCTGGGTCTTGGTGTTCTTGCAGTGCCAATCCTTGAGGCATCGCTACAGCATGTGAATCGCATGGTGATTGCTTGCACTAACGACCCCGGGTACACGCCCCTTTGCGACGTGATGCAGAAACTCGGGCAGGAGCACGGAATCAAGATGGCGAAGCAGATATTGATCGACCCGAACGAAGCCGATTTCACAGGCACTGTCGCGGAGCTCCAGGCTGACAAAGGCGACGCCATCTACGCTTTGACCTATCCCACGCAATGCCTGCCCTTAGCCAATTCGCTCAAAGCGGCGAATGTCAACGTGAAGGTCTTCACGTTTGATGTCTGTGTTAACAAGCAGAGTGTCGGGGCCTCGGCGTATAACGGCTGGTACTTCCAGTTCTCCAGCCGGCTCTCCCAGACCGTAAGTCGTTCTTCCACCGTGGTCGCCGCCCAGCGGATCCTCGCCAAATACGGTTCGAAGGACACGTCGCAATTTGGGTTTGCCAGCCTAGCGATGGTCAGCACGCTCAGCGCGCGCGATATGTTCGTGGCCGCCGGCGGAGCTAAGGCAACCCGAACAGACGTGGCGAAGGCAGCCGCCGGCTACCATCACTCGTACGGATTTTACCCGCCGATCTCTTGTCCCGGGCCGGCTCCCTTTATCGGTGCCTGCGTCACCTCCGCGTTGGAGCTACGCCAGCAGGGAAAGCAGATCGTACCGGTAGGCGGGTATGAAACGCCCGACCTAGCGCCCTTCAAGGCGTTCCTGACCAAATAGCAGGCTGAGGTAGCGCGCCGCACGTTCGCGGCGACAGTCGGTTGCATCACGTCGTGATCGAAAGGAGATCCAGCTATAGGCATCTACTTCGATTTCGTGATCCTAGGCATAGGTGCAGGCGCCATCATTGCGGCGCTTGGCATCGGCCTCGTTCTCACATACCGGTCCTCAGGCGTCATCAACTTCGCCGTGGGCGCGGTCGCCACGTACTCTGCCTACGTCTATTCCTCACTGCGGACCGCCGGAACCTATCCGATTCCGCCGCTGCCGAACCCCCTCGCGATTGCGGGTGGGCCGAGCCTTCCCACCTCGGTACGGTTTGGGAGCTCGGTTGCGGAGACGCCGGCGATTGCGATGGCGCTGGCCACGGCGGCGCTGATCGGGCTCCTCTTGCACTTGCTCGTGTTCCGCCCTTTGAGGTACGCGCCAGTATTGGGGAAGATCGTCGCGGCGATCGGGGTCATGATCGTGCTGCAGTCGGTCGTCCTCTTGCGCTTCGGGGCCCAAGCCCGCCAGGTTGAGGCGATCCTGCCGACTACCCCCGTCCGTGCCTTTGGAGCCACGGTGCCTGCCGACCGGTTTGTTCTACTGGGCCTGGTGAGCGTCACCACCGCTGTCCTTTGGCTCGTTTTCAAATACACACGCTTTGGCATTGCGACGCGGGCCGCCGCCGAGAACGAGCGCTCGGTGACGCTCCTGGGCTTCTCCGCCGATTGGCAAGCCGGTACGAACTGGGTGCTCGCCTGCACTCTGGCGGGTCTCGTGGGGATTCTGGTCGTGCCGATAACAGGGTTAACGCCAAACCTGTTGACGCTACTCGTGATCCCCGCACTCGGAGCGGCGCTACTCGGCGGATTCTCCTCGTTCGTCATTGCTGCGGGCGCGGGCGTCGGCTTCGGCATGGTGGAGAGCCTCCTCTTAATCATGCAGCAGCGGCTTGCGTGGATGCCGAAGCTAGACCTTGTGGACGCGCTGCCCTTCATCGTGATCGCCCTGGCGATGATCATGCGCGGCCGCGCGTTGCCGTCGCGGGGCGCGGTACAGACGAGGAATCTCCCGGATGCCTACGCCTCGGGCATGAGTTTCCGCGCCTTCATCGTTTTAGTGCTGTGTGTTGTAGCCGCCGCGATCTTCCTACCGTTCGATTTTCGCAATGGTGTGACGGTCTCGTTGATCGGTGCGATCTTGTGTCTGTCGCTGGTCGTGGTAACGGGTTTCGTCGGTCAGATCTCATTGGCTCAGATGGCGCTGGCGGGAATTGCCGCATTCGGCATCGGCTCGTTTGTGCAGAACGCCGGGCTGCCGTTCGCGCTCGGCTTCGTCTTGGCGGTGGTCGCAGCCGTGGGCTTTGGCTTGGTCGTCGCGCTGCCGTCCCTGCGGACGCGGGGAGCCAATCTGGCCATCATAACCCTCGCGAGCGCCGTTGCTATCCAGTATTTGCTGTTCGAGCGAACGGGTTGGTTCGGAGTCTCAGCCCTCGGGCGCAAGTCAGTTCCCCCACCTGAAATCCTCGGGCTGTACTTCGGCCCCAGTACACGGTTCCCTATCGGTGACAGCAAGATCCCACAGCCCGGCTTCGGCATCTTCGTAGTATTGGTGACGGCGGCTTGTTGTCTCGTGGTGACCGCTCTTCGCCGCAGCCATCTCGGTGAGCGGATGCTGGCCGTACGGGCGAACGAACACGCTGCGGCTGCAGCCGGCGTGAACGTTCGGGTGATCAAGTTGACTGCCTTTGGAATCGCTGCCGGTCTTGCCGGTGCCGCAGGCGCGCTCAGAGCGGTTCAGCTCGGAACATATTCCCCCGGCTCGTTCGACGTGCTGGCGTCGGTGTCCCTCCTCGTGGTCGCCTACCTCGGTGGTATCAGCACCGTCAGTGGTGCCCTCGTCGCAGGGTCGCTCTTCACGCAGGGATTCTGGACCGTGGTGACGGATCGCTTCACCAACTTCGGTACGTACCAGACCTATGTGCTCGGGCTTGCCCTCCTTGTGACGCTGGTTACTGTGCCGGAGGGTCTCGATGCGTACCACCGAGAGGTTGGCCGCGCCCTTAAGCGGCGATGGCGCCGGCCAGAGCCACCGGCCGTGGTGCATGAAAAGCCCTAGCGCTGGCCGATCGTGTCAGATGACGGAGTCCGTGGTCCTGGAAACGCGTGAGCTCACGGTCCAGTTCGGCGGCCTGTTGGCACTCTGTGATGTCTCGATTGACTGTCACCGCGGTCAGCTGACGGGCCTAATCGGTCCGAATGGTGCCGGAAAGACGACGCTCATCGACGCTGTCACCGGATTCGTCCGCGCGACGGGCCAAGTGTTCCTCGAAGGCGAAGAAATCTCAGCACTTCCCCCCCATCGTCGGGCACATCGGGGATTGACGCGAACGTGGCAGTCAATGGAACTGTTCGACGACATCAGTGTTCGGGCAAATTTGGAAGTGGCGAGTCGGCGGTTAACGTTCGCTGGGGGATTGCGCGATTTTTTCGGTGGTCGCCGAGTTGTCGACGAGCGGGCCCGGTGGGCGCTTGAAGTGCTCGACCTGATGGATGTGGCTGAACGGAAGCCACGGGAGCTCTCCCAGGGACAGCGCAAACTTGTCGGGGTGGCACGAGCGCTTGCGGGTGGCCCGAACCTGCTGTTGTTAGACGAGCCTGCGGCCGGTCTTGACCAAACGGCAACGGTGCGGCTTGCGTCACAGCTGCGCGGGCTCATCGATCTGGGTCACACAATCTTGCTAGTCGACCACGACATGAGTCTTGTGCTTCGTGTCTGTGAGCGCATCCATGTAATCGAGTTTGGCCGTCTGATCGCGTCGGGAACGCCAGAGGAAATCCGGGCTGACTCGGTGGTGATCCGTGCCTACCTTGGGTCGTCGGGGAGCCGAGCATGAGTCAACGGATCCTTGACTTCCAAGACGTCGACGCGGGGTACGGCGGTGTAGCCGTCGTCCGAAACCTCACGCTGTTTGTCGACGCGGGCGAGGTCGTCGCCTTGATCGGACCCAACGGCGCGGGCAAGACGACGACTCTCATGACAGTGTCTGGCTTTGCTGAGGTTCTGCGTGGGACGGTGAGGGTGCTCGGTCGGCCATTGCCCAAGCTTCGGCGCGCCCACCTCATCGGTCGATGGGGAGTACACCACGTTCCCGAACAGCGTGGCATCTTCTACGGTCTAACGGTGGAGGAGAACCTACGGTTGGCGACGCGACACGGTCGCGTCGACCTCGATCGGGCAGCGAGCTATTTTCCGGTGCTGGAGTCGCTTATGTCTCGACGCGCCGGGCTACTTTCTGGCGGCGAACAGCAGATGCTGGCGCTTGGCCGAGCGCTGTTATCGGAGCCGCGTCTCTTGATGGTGGACGAGATGAGCCTCGGGCTCGCGCCGATCATCTGTGAGGAACTCTTGCCTATCGTGCGGCGTATGGCCGACGAGACCGGCGCGGGTGTGCTTATCGTTGAGCAGCACGCGGACCTCGCACTGGAGCAGGCCGATCGTGCGTACCTCCTCAGCCATGGCGATCTGGTCTTCGACGGGCCGGCTTCGACATTGCGTGACGATCGGGGCTTCCTCGATGCGACCTATCTCGGTCTTGGTGGTGGCGAGGAGTCAGCGCCATGACCCATTGTATTTCAAGCAATCGAAAGGTAGGGTAGTGTCCTTGGGAACTCGGCGAAACTGGGGAGACGTGTGCTCCGAGATGAGTTAGAGCTGCTGAGGCGCCTGTGGTTTCCGGTCGCGCGGGTCGAAGACGTCGGGCACGAGCGACCGGCCGCTGCCGAACTGCTGGACACGAAACTCGTTGTGTATCGAGGCTCCGGGCCCCCAACGGTCGCGACGGACCGCTGTCCACACCGTGGCTCGAAGCTGTCAATGGGCCGGATGGTCAACGGGGCAATCGAATGCCCATACCACGGTTGGCGGTTCAGTAGCGACGGGAACTGCGTGTGCGTTCCGTCGCAACCGGAGGCCGGACCCCATACGATCCTCGGTACGTGGCCGACCGTCGAGAAGTACGGCCTGATCTGGACATGCCTGGGACCGCCGCTTATCCCAGTGCCATCCCTGCCGCTCATCGACCAAGCGGATCATGAGAGCACGAAGGAGATTGCTCAGGGTGCGCCGTTTGACGTCCGGTGTGGGCTGCGAACCGTCACAGAGAACTTCTTCGACAGCAGCCACTTCGCGTTCGTGCATCCGGTCACGATCGCACCCGAAACCCCCATCGTTCCGTCGTTCACGGTCGAACGGAACGGCTGGACACTCAGCTGGGAGTTTCCCTTCACTGTGCTCGATGCTGATGAGGCCTTGCTCTCTTACGAGGTCACGCTTCCCTCCGTCGCACAGTTCGCGATGTTCTGCCCGGACGGAGCTTGGTTTGTTCTGGTCCAGGTCGTGACTCCGCTCGGGACACAGCCGGTGCGATCGCGTTCGTTCTGGTTTGTCGCCGCCAATCCCGCCTACCGCGAGCGCCACCGTGGGCTGGCGGAGGAGGTCGCATACCAGGCGACGGTGTTCGCCGAAGATGTACCGGTGATTGAGTCGCTCGATCCGCCGGAGGTACCGCTTCGCTCGGACGAGCACGTACATGTTCGCGCCGACAGGAACGCGACCGCGTACCGGCGGCTGTTCCGCGAACTCCTCCAGCTACACCGGCAGCAGCCGGTGTCGAATGCGATCGTCGACGCGGATGTCATCTCGGAGCCGGCACAAGCGCGTCGGGGGTGACGCGTGAACAGCCACTCGATCGACGTCACCGACGACGTGATGATGCTCGAATCACTGGCAGCGCGCGTTGGTAGGCCGCTCGGAACCAGTCAATGGCGGATTGTCAGTCAGCTTGAGGCGGATATCCACTCATCGCTAATGGGTGACTACGACCCGATGCACGACGATCCGAGCTGGGGTGAGCGCGTCGGACTCGGAGGGGCCGTCGCTACTGGATCTTTCGTGTTGGACCTGCTGGCAGCCTTTCTTCGGGAGTATGGATTACCAACCACCTCTACGGAGCGGCTGCTGTGGTATCCCGTACGCCTGGGGAAAATCCGGTTACCAGCCCCCCTGCCCATCGGGCACCGGTTCCGCGACCACTGTGACCTGATCGCCGTCGAACGGGATCCTGCGGACCGTTACATCGTCACAACACGTCACGTGGTGGAGATTGAGGGCTCCGAACGACCGTACATCACCGTCTCGTCGTTCGTCTCGGCATATACAGTAATGCCCGAGGTGACCTAAGTGGTCGGCCTTCCTGCCTTGATGGACGAATTCCGGGCCCGGATTGGGGCAGAGTCGGTCACCGATTGGATCACGGTTGACAAAGTGATGAACGATGTCTTCTGCCACCTCGCGCGGGACTTCCAACCCATCTACACCGATAGCAGGTGGTGTGCCGAGCACAGCCCATTCGGTGCACCGATCGTGCACCCTTCCCTGCTTCTCGCCATGGAGGTCTGGTTCATCCGACCCCTGGGATTCCCCTCCGAGACGACCGAGTACAGCACCGCCTTTCACTACGGCTTCAATTACGTGGAATGGCGCCAACCCGTCCGCGTAGGTGAGCCGCTCCGGGCCTGCGTCACAGTTCGCGCGGTCGAGGAACGCCAGCCCGGTGAGTATCTGATGACACACACGGTCGCGGTCGAAGTCAGAAGGGGGCGGGAACCCGCGGTGGAGTATGAGAGCTGCGGCCTATTTCTGCCGCCGGAGAACGCTGGCCGGCGCGCGGTCCTGCCTGGAGGCACGCGGTGAAGGACAAACAGGCCTCACTTCGATTGGAAGAGATGACCTTTCCGGAGGTGCTGCAGGCGATGGAGGCCGACCTGCCCATCATCCTCCCGGTTGGTTCGATCGAACAGCATGGACCGCACCTGCCCCTTGGCGTCGATGCCTACACGGTTCAGGACGTAGCGCGGCGAGTCGGCGCTCTTTATCCGGCGGTCGTGGCGCCACCCCTCTTTTACGGCGGCTTCTCCCGTCCGCGCACGGGGGGTGGGCGCCAGTTCCCGGGTTCGACGGGCCTTCCCGATCGCACGCTCGAACTGGTCACGAAGAACATTCTCGAGGACTGGTTCCGCCAAGGCTTCCGAACGGCCGTAGCGCTGAATGGCCATTATGAGAACTACGCGCCCCTTCTTTCGGGGATCGAGTTGGCCACTGAGCCGCACCTTGAGACGCACAAGGCGCTGCTCCTCAACTGGTGGGCACCGCTTACCCACGAGGAGACCGTGGCGCTTTTCGGTGATGCCGTCGAAGATCCCGACACTGAGCATGCTTCGATCGTCGAGACGTCTGTGATGGAGGCGATCGCGCCCCAACTCGTCCGCTCGCAGTTCAAGACTGATGGGCGAGCGCAACGGAAGGTCTCCTACGAGATCTTCCCACCCCCCGCAGACATCATTTGGAAGCATGGGATCGGGTCCACAGCCGTCGGCTCCTCACCCGAGGCCGGGGAGAAGTACCTTCAACTTGCCGCCGAGCGCATAGCCGGCATCCTGGTGTTTGAGTTCGGAGCTCCTTCGTCGTCACGCGGTCATGACGGCTGACCCAAAGTTTCCGGGCAAGCTGATGAAGTGAGCACGTACGGACAGGTCTTGGGTTCGATCGGCGTCGCGGCACTGCTCGTAGCGTTTGGGCTAAATCTCTGGTGCGTCCTGCAGAGTGAGTCGGTTGCCTATCACGCGCTGAACATCCTCGGTTCAAGCCTGGCGTGTATCGCGTCTGTCATGCTGGGCGTCGCGCCCTTCGCCGTTCTCGAAGCGGTCTGGTTCGTGATGTCCACGGTGCGTCTCTTCCGCTCGGTGATGTCCACTCGTCGCGCCCCACTCCACAAACTCCCCGCACAGAGATAGGTAAGTATCGATGTCTAGAAAACCGTGGTCCGGCACCGCGCTCGTCACAGGAGCTGCGAGCGGCATCGGGCTCGCGATCGCGGAGCGGCTCGGAAGTCGCGGTCTGCGCGTTGTCCTCGCGGACGTGGACGAGACTAGCCTCGCGCGAGCTGTCGGGGATCTCGAAGCCGTTGGCTACCAGGTCGAAGGAGCCATATGCGATGTGTCCTCGTTCGACTCGGTCGAGTCGCTTTCGAAGAATCTCTTCTCCTCCACGGGCGTGGATGTCCTCGTCAGCAACGCGGGGGTTGTGGATCTCACCGAAGGTCGGGTATGGGAGACGCTGCCCTCAACCTGGCAATGGCTATATGGGGTCAACGTCATGGGTCTCGCACACCTTTTGAAGACGTTTGTGCCCCGCATGCTCGAGCGCTCCGTGCCGGGACATATCGTTATAACGGCATCGGAACTCGGTTTAATGTCCGACACCGAGAGCGCCGTCTATTCATCCTCAAAGCACGCCGTAGTCCGGATCGCGGAAGGTCTCTACCTGCAGCTCCACGAACTTGGCGCGCCAATCGGCGTGACTCTGTTGTGTCCAGGGCTCACGGCCACGAGGATCCTCGAATCGGAACGAAACCGTCCCCGTAGATTCAAGCCTGAGCAAGACCGAACTCACCCCGACCCGACTTCGCCGAAGCAACGGGAGAACGAGGACTTGGCAGCGCGACTCGCGGAGGCAGCGCGTCCAGCCGATGTCGCAGACGCACTCATTGATGCAATGAGCGAGAAACGATTCTACTGCATAACGGCGCCCGCGATTGACACGGCTATCCGACAAAGACTCGAAGACATCCTAGCCAGAAGAACTCCAATGCTTCACCCGGTTGGCGTGTATTGCGGAATCTGCACGCAAATTCGGCCGGCCGATTGCGCGCTCTGCCGGCCGTGAAACGACGACGTCATCAGTTGGCGGTTTCCGACTCAGGCGCGGTGACCTTGACGAGCACTCCGAATTGGGAGCAGTCGCGACGCAGCCGGGCTCGGGGACTCGCCGTCCTTGCTCGCCCCCGATCGCACGACCCAATCGCCTGGGAGATTCGCTGCTTGTCGGATTCGGTCAAGGTCGCCCGAGTCACGGAGAACAACCCGCAGCGCCGCAGATGCGGTTGCCTCTGCGACTTCTTCGCGCCCGCGCATGCTGGATCGATCGAACCACGTAATCGTGCTCTCTATGAGACCGAAGACGAGATCAGTGGCCAAGTCCAGCTCGAGATCGTCCAAAACGTTCGATGCTATACCGGCTTCGATGAGAACCCGATAGGCGTCGCGGACCTGGGAGCGCTTCTCCCAAAACGACGCGAACTCGCCGGTCCGAACCTCGGGCAACAGCGTGAGCGCGCCGAGGTTATGTGCGCCGGCCAGTATGTTGCTCACGTCGCCCCGCGACAGCAGATAAAGCTTCACCTCCGGCTCGAGATTCATCTCTGCCAGGCGAGCATGCAGACCCATTGGGAAGTCGACGGTCCGGTCCAAGAGCTCGGCCAAGATGTCTCGCTTGCGCTTGAAATAGTGGAACAGCGATCCCTGACGGAGTCCTGCGGCGGCCGCGATTTCTCGTGTGCTCGTGCTGGTATAGCCCTGCGTGGTGAACAGCCAGCCGGCGGCGCGGAGTACATCCTCACGCGGCTCCAGAGTGCTCTTCCACTCCATCGCCCGAGGGCGACCGAGCTTTCGTGTCGCTGGGCTAGTCATGGGGCAAGCACCTTGCTCGGCCGAGTCTCGACGGGGCGGTGCTCACGCCGCCCGCCCGAACTATCAAATCGGTCGACTGATTGATACTAAACCATACTCAAATCTACGCTGCGGTATGTCGTAGCGAGGGGACGGAGGAAGAGGTATGTTTGACTGCGTAGTGCTTGGGGGAACGGTCGTCGACGGCACTGGGACGCCGGGCCAGCCCGCCGACGTCGGCATCCAGGGCGGGCGCGTCGTGGCGATCGGCGACCTTGATGAGCCAGCAGTGCGCACAATCGACGCAGACGGTCTCGTCGTGGCACCTGGCGTCGTCGATATCCACACCCACTACGACGCACAGATCCATTGGGACCCCTACGCGACGCCGTCGTCCCTCCACGGTGTGACCAGCGTGATTGGGGGGAACTGTGGGTTCTCCATTGCGCCGCTGCACGAGCGCGACGCCGACTACGTGACCCGGATGCTCGCTCGCGTCGAGGGCATGCCACTCGCTACGTTGCTCGACGCCGTACCGTGGGACTGGGAGACGTTCGGGGAGTACCTCGACCGCCTAGAGGGCTGCATCGGCGTGAACGCCGGCTTCCTCGTCGGCCACACCGCGATCCGGCGCTACGTACTCGGCGACGAGAGCCATCGTCGGGCGACGGAGAGTGAGGTCGCGGCGATGGTCGAGGTGCTCCACGCCTCGCTTGCAGCGGGCGGCCTCGGCTTCTCGTCGTCCTGGGCCCGAACCCACAACGACGCCGAGGGCAATCCTGTGCCATCGCGCTTCGCGACGCGCGACGAGTTCATCGCGTTGTCTTCGGCGACGCGTGAGCACACAGGCACTACACTCGAATTCATACCGGGTATCGGCCGCTTTACCGACGAGCAGATAGATCTGATGACGGCAATGTCGGTCGCGGCCGACCGACCGCTCAACTGGAACCTTCTCGACGTCACCGCGGCAACGTGGGCCGACTGCGCGCAACAACTCTCGGCGTCGGACCACGCTGCCGAGCGCGGTGGGCGCGTCGTCGCCCTCGCACTACCGCTCGTCTCCGCTATGCGGCTGAACTTCAAGTCCGGCGTCATACTGGACGCGCTGCCCGGGTGGGAGCAACTCTTCAGGCTCCCACCGGCCGATCGACTGCGGGTTCTGGCCGATCCGGCGCAGCGGGCGGGTCTTCGCGCCAGCGCCGAGACTACCTCGGCGCTCCAGGCCGTCAGCCGCTGGGGCGAGCTCACGATCGGCGAGACGTTCGCGCCTGGCAACGCGGGTCTTGCCGGGCGCGGAGTGGCCAAGATCGCCGCCGAGCGGGGCATCGACGAGTTCCAATGCCTGCTCGATATCGTGGTCGCCGACGATCTCCGGACCGTGATCGTGACGCCGGCGATGGGCGATGATGAGGAGAGCTGGAGGCTGCGCCGTGAGACGTGGCGCGATCCGCGCGCGGTGGTTGGCGGATCGGACTCTGGGGCGCACCTCGACATGCTCGACACCTTCACAATGGCGACGTCCGTGCTCGGCCCGATCGTGCGCGACCGGCAGCTCATCCCCCTTGAGGAGGCCGTGCAAATCCTTACGGATGTCCCGGCGCGCCTCTACGGGATCCGCGACCGCGGGCGGGTTGGAATCGGCACCTTCGCCGACCTCATGATCTTCGATCCCGAACGGATCGGCCCCGGGCAGGTACACCTCCGAACGGATCTACCCGCGCGCGGTGCTCGCCTTTATAGCGACGCAGAGGGGGTCGAACACGTGCTCGTCAACGGCGTCGAGGTTGTCCGAGAGTCGTCGCTGACCCACGAACGCCCCGGCGTTGTCCTCCGTTCGGGGCGCGACACAGACACCGTCCACGCGGCGGCTACTTGAGCCGGCGAACGGCTACCCCGGACCTCGAACGTTGATCGCCTCACAGTGCGCCGCCGCTCGAGGGTAGGTGGGCGTGACCGAGCCAAGTGCGTCGTAGTGCACTAAGAGAGGAATCATTGCACGTCGCGGTGTCGAATTGCTCAATGCGCGTGGTTGATCTGCCTCAAGGGTGTCATTAGCCGGTCGCAGGTCGTGTCGAGCAGTCTTGGGCGATGTTATGGCGCTTCATCTACCTGCTTGCCCGTCGATGCCTAGATCTTCTCAGTGGCTGTTCCGATCCCGTGTCGCGAAGGAGGTGGAGATCGCGGTCTTGCGGCATGAGCTCGAGGTCCTGCGCCGTTTCACTGTGTGGACCTCGAGCCCGCGGATCGGGGCGAAATGGCCGTGCTGTCCCGTTTACTTCCCGGGTCCGATGGTCTGCGTTGCAGTCACCCCGTGCCACGATCCGGGTTGGCGTCGCGATCTGGCGCGTCGCCGCTGGACCTACCTGTGGGGTGCGGAAATCTGATTCTGGTTGTGCGTGGCCTTTCTGTGGCGCGCGGTTGACGGCGTAGCGTCTCACCTCCGAGCTTGGGAGGTGGGAATTGGTCTGGTCGTTCATCTACTTGGCGCTGCGGCGCGTCCTTGGACTGCTGGTGCTGCGGGGCCGGTCGCAGCGCTCCAAGGACCTGGAACTCGTGGTGTTGCGCCATGAGGTCCAAATTCTTCGTCGTCAGGTCCGCCGTCTCGAGCTGCAACCTGCGGATCGTGCCTTCCTCGCCGCCGCCAGCCAGGTTCTGGACCGGCGTCGTTGGGGATCGTTTGTCGTGGCACCGGCGACGTTGCTGGGTTGGCATCGTCGCCTCGTCGCCCGGCATTGGACCTACCCGCACCGTGTGGAGCCTGTCGCACTATTGACGACGGTTGGTGATTGCGACCGCGGCTGGTTGTTCGAAGGACTCGTGAACGATGCGATCACGAGGGCATTCGGTCAGTTCAGCCGATTGCTGCGCCCATGCGCCACATCTTCAAGATGTTGTGGGTCATGGCAAGCAGCTTCCATTCGCAGTCGACGGCACCG
>Ga0182024_10007231_pt1 | contig 24010 bp, 21 predicted proteins | sample P32metaG_FD_120480 | JGI IMG/M metagenome (GOLD analysis project Ga0182024, IMG submission 120480) | Permafrost microbial communities from Stordalen Mire, Sweden - P3-2 metaG (Illumina Assembly) | ecosystem: Environmental > Terrestrial > Soil > Wetlands > Permafrost | place: Sweden: Stordalen...
AGCAACTGAGATCGTTGCCTGGTGAACGTCCATCCAATATACTTTTCCTGGTTCATAACGGCGCTCCTTTTCGGTAAGTGGTGGTCTCAACAATCTCAACCTACCGCAAAGTGGGCGCCTTTTATATTGCGTGTAACCGCTGTGCACAACAGTTGGTAAAGCACAAAACCACCGTTGTACGACGGGCCGCCGCCCGCCGACTAATCAGCTATGCGCTCGAAGGCCGCAAGGTTTGGTCGGTGCCATTCGTTGTCAGTTTTGCGACATAGCAATTTTCGTGAACAGGAAGTCCTTGCTCATCTAGCTTGCACTCCTCCGAGGAAACGGTTTTGCCGCACATCCAGCAAAACCGCAGGGACCTGGAAACCCGCGCGTCAGACATAACTCACCTACCTACAAACGGAAGGGATAAAAGCGTTGGGCAAATTCCAGGAAGCCAGGTCTGGGGCTGTCAAGACGCACTACGCGAGGGGGCCTGTCAGGAACTTCCGCTCGATTCGATACGGAAATTCCTGTATTTGCAACGAGCGCGTTTCGAAGGAAAGTATTCTCTTAGAGAAAGGATTCCGTGCCTAAGATTGGATTGAGGGCCTGTCCTTATTGCGGCAGGTCTGACGAAATATATTCTTCCAGACCGAGGAGTTGGTGGGATGAATTGTGTGGACTCCTCTCCCTCCGAGTTGTGAGGTGCCATGGATGCACGCGTCGTCACTACCGTCCGTTATTCTTGCCGCGGCGCCCCCCGCCCCAGGGCGCGCCATTCAGAGGTGCGGATGACGATGCATCGCTAAACTGTCGTTATATCCCCGTTACACTCACCATCCTATTGAGACCCACGAAGAAGCCGAGATTACCCTGCCAGGCCCGGTTTGCGCCCACGCCCCCGCTGTGCTACCGTCCCCATTGATTTCGGGATAAGATTTCAAGATAAGATTTCAGAATAAGATTTCAAGATAAGATTCCGGGATCAAGCCCTCGAGGTCCAAGGAGACCCTCATGATCGGCATCGCCTTTCTCGTAATCCTCGTCGTCATCGCCGTCGTGCTCATCGGCATGTACAACAGCCTGGTGCAGCTGCGGGTGCGCACCGACGCCGCCTGGTCTGATATTGACGTGCAACTCAAGCGCCGGCATGACCTGATCCCAAACCTGGTCGAGACCGTCAAGGGCTATGCCTCGCACGAAAAAGGGACGTTCGAAAACATTGCCAAGTTCCGCTCGCAAGCCATGCAGGCTACCACGCCCGAAGGCAAGGCCGCCGCCGAGAATCAGCTCACCGGAGCGTTGAAGAGCCTGTTCGCCGTGGCCGAAAACTATCCGGAGCTGAAAGCTTCGGAACAATTCACTCAACTGCAGGCGTCGCTGAGCCAGACCGAAGACGCCATCCAGAACTCGCGCCGTTACTACAACGCGGTGGTGCGCGATCTCAATACGAAGATCCAGTCGTTCCCCACGAACATTCTCGCTGGCATGTTCAACTTCACGGCCCGCCAGTACTTCGAGACCACCGACGCCGCCGACCGCGAACCGGTCGCGGTAAAGTTCTGATCGTATGATCGCGACGAAGCACGAGAGGAACATCGCATCAGAAAAACAGCACGTGTGGCAGCGGGCGACTCGCCCGCTGCTTTTGATCTTGACCGGGATGCATGCGCGACCAATGCATGCCCGACCGTGGAAGAGCGGCGCTTCAGCGCCGCGTAAAGCTCTTGGAATAAATGCGGGCTTCAGCCCCCGTGGCCGCACTCTCTATCCAGCGCTCCTGCTCGCAACCATCCTGGCCCTGGCCGCGCCGCTCGCCGCGAAATCCTGGCGTGTCTCAAACTTTCAGGACACCATCACCGTCAACTCCGACGGCAGCGCCCTGGTCAACGAAACCATCACCCTGAAATTCGTCGGAGAGTGGCACGGCATTCACCGCACCATCCCCATCGAATATCCCGGACCGAACGGGACCAACTACCAACTTTTTGTCACCGTCACCAGCGTCACTGACGAAAACGGCCGCAAGCTCAAGTACGATTCTTCCACCTCCGGGGCTTACCGCGATTTGAAGATTTACCTCCCTAACGCCGTCGATGCCGCACGCACCGTCGAGATCGCCTACCGCGTGCGCAACGGCACGCGCTTTTTCGACGGGTACGACGAATTTTATTGGAATGTGACCGGCAACGACTGGCCCGTGCCCATCGATCACGCCGCAGCCAGCGTACATTTTCCAGCTTCGGCGAGCGAATCTCTGCGCGCACAAGCTTTTACCGGTGTTTACGGCTCGACCGAGCGCGACGCAACCGCGAACGTTAACGGGTCAGGCGTGGAGTTCGCGACCACCAATCCTCTGCCCATGCGCGGCGGCATGACCATCGATGTCTACATTCCGAAAGGCATTCTCAAAGAGCCGGGACGGCTTACCAAACTCTTCTGGTTCATCGGCGGCAATCCGGCCGTCTTCCTGCCCGTGATCACACTCGCGGTCATGTTCGTTCTGTGGATGTATAAAGGCCGCGATCCCGATCCCGGCATGTCGGTCGCGCCCATGTACGATCCTCCGCCGGGGATTTCTCCCGCGGAGTGCGGAACGCTGCTCGACGACCGAATCCATCCTCGCGACATTACATCGACCATTGTCGATCTTGCAGTGCGCGGCTTCATCAAGATTGAAGAGACTGATGACAAAGGCCTTCTATTCCACCACAAGGATTACATCTTTCACCTGCTCCAGAAACGCCAGGACTGGAGCGAACTGGCTCCGCACGAGCGCGTCATGCTCGAAAACATTTTCGCCGGGGACGCGACCGATACGCGCCTCTCCAGCCTGAAGAACCGCTTCTACACAGCCGTGCCGGTGGTCCGGACAGATATTATGTCGGCGCTGAAGCAGAAGGGCATTTACGCGCTCGATCCCGAGTCTGCGAACGGTTACAGCGCCGGGGCGGCGGTTTGCATTCTGATCCCGTTCGCCCTACTCCAGTTCCTGGGATGGGTCGACTTTTTCAGTTCGGTGCCGATGGCGATCGTGTCCGTGTTGATCGCAGCCCTGATCTGGTGGCTCTTCGCCCGCGTGATGACTGCGAAGACGCTGCAGGGATCGCGCGTTCACACCGCCGTGCTCGGCTTTCAGGAATTCATGAATCGCGTCGACGGCGAGCGCCTCAAGACCATGCCTTCCAACACCTTCGAAAAATTTCTTCCCTATGCCATGGCGCTGGGCGTCGAGCACCACTGGGCGCAAGCCTTCGCCGGCATCATAAAAGATCCTCCGTCGTGGTATGTAGGGCCGGGCTATGGATACGGGATGGGCTTCAATCCAATCTTCTTCTCGGCCTCGATGCACGGCATGGCGACGGACATGCACCAGGTTTTCGTGTCAGCGCCCCGCGCGAGTTCGACGGGATCAGGATGGGGAGGCGGCGGTGGTGGCTTCGGAGGCGGCGGAGGATTTTCGGGCGGTGGCTTCGGTGGCGGCGGCGGCGGCGCGTTCTAGCTCTGCTTCGAGCAACCCCCGAAACAAAGTCAAAAGCGTCGAACAGAGCCTGCCCTGAGCGGAGCCGAAGGGAGTGTCCAACCCACACGAGCAAATTCTGGTGCGCCCGGAGAGACTCGAACTCCCAACCCTCTGCTCCGAAGGCAGATGCTCTATCCGATTGAGCTACGGGCGCCCGAGGGATATTTTACGGCATGTGAGGTCGCGGAGGGTGGGCGCTTCTTAAGAAAGGCAAAAGGGGCCGCTCCCGAAAAGAGTCGGGGCCCCTTCTTTTTAAAAATCAAAAGCTAAATCTTAGTTTTCTCCGGCGGTTGCGTTGCTTCCCCAGAGGGCGTTGCTGCCCCAGAGGGCGTTGCTGCCCCATAGTGCATTGGAACCCCAGAGTGCATTCGAGCCCCATAGAGCGTTGCTGCCCCAGAGAGCGTTGGAACCCCACAGTGCATTGTTGGTTGAGACCGTGGCGCTGGCGGTTCCGGCTACGAACTGCGGAGAGCCCCACACTGCGGCATTCGACCATGCGGAGGAAGTATTCCAAACCGCGGAGGGATCGTCGGACAGATAAACTTCGTTTGTCGTCGCGTTGAACGTTGCGATGGGCGACATCGCCGTTCCCTTGGAGACGGCAGTGCTCTTGAGTGCGGCTTCGACATCAACGTAGCCTGCGCCGATGGTGAATACGTCGTATTGGTCGGTGTAGGTGATCCCAGTCGTTGGGTCGGTGGTGCTGCTGGACGTGGGAAAAGATTTGTATGCCGTCAACATCAGCCGGGCCTTCACCTGATCGGGAGTGAGGGTCGGGCTCTTCTGCAACAGATCGGCAACAACTCCGCTGACGATACCAGCAGCCATGCTGGTTCCGCTCAACGTGAAGTACCTGGGCGAAGGTGCGCTGCTGCCTCCGTTGACGTAGTAGCTGTTTGGGACCTGGTTGCCGGGATACTCGTTGTAAAGCGTGGAGTTCGGCGCTTCGAGCGACATGAGCAGGTTGCCGGGCGCGACGAGGTCGGGCTTCACGACCGCGTCCACTACGGTTGGACCTTTCGAACTGTAGCTGGCGATGAGGTCATCGGTTCGCGTGGCGTTCCCATGGGCTTCATTGCGCCTACGGTAATCACATAAGGATCGTTGCCCGGTGAAGTCACGGTGGCGTATCCATCGGTAGGCTGGTAGCGGCCGTTGTTGCCCGCAGCTACCACCACTACGATTCCACTTTTCCAGGCCTGTTCGACTGCCTGGCACAGCGGATCGAGTTTGTAAGATTCGTAGACGGCGCGGCCCAAGGAAAGATTGATTACACGAATGTTGTAACGCGACTTGAGAGAGATCGCTTGCGCGATCGCAGCGATCACCAGGCTATCGGTACCGGCGCCGTTCTGGTCCAATACTCGCAGGTTGATGAGACTTGCGCCTGGGGCAATCCCTTTAAATGTCTTGCTATAGAAAACGCCGGTGGAACTGAGGCCATCGCCGGCGATGAGCCCGGCGACGTGAGTGCCGTGGCCGTATTGATCATTGGGGCTCGAGTTCCCCGGCACGAAGGACTGTTCATATACAACTCGCGACAGAGGAAGAATGCCCTGATAAAGATCCGGGTGAGGGCTCACGCCGCTATCGATCAGCGCCACTCCGATGCCCGCGCCGGTGTAGTTCGACTCCCACGCGAAGGGTGCATTCACGGCGGTGGCGGCATTGCTGAGCGTTGGTGACAATGGCCAATCAAGGCTGATGTATACAACATTCGACTGATTCGAGAGGCTCTGGATGCCGCTGCCATCGAGTTGAGCTACCAGGCCATTGACCAGCGGCAACTGACCGAGAACTGTCCCACCGAGTTTCACGACGTCGTTTAACAGGCAATCGACAAGGCCAAGCAGTCCGGTGCAATTCAGCTGCGTGCCCGGGGCGTACTGAACAATCACTTGAACCTGCTGGGTGGACTTATAGTTACGCAGTTCCGGCGAAAGCTTGGAGTTGTCGGCATAGGCCAGCGTTGCCGTGACGACCAGCAGTAGAACCAGAAATCTCTTCATATTTCCTCAGAGGCGGACGCTCTCCGCCTGACCTGAGAAGTGCAGCCGGAGTTCCAAAGTGGGGTCGCGTTTGTTGTTGTGAATCAATGAGTTAGTGGAGGAGGGTTGTGGGACTATGGGACAGGTTGTCCCGTGATATGGATTTGGGACAGTTTGTCGCATGCGCAGAACCCTCTAGTGAATGTCCCAAATTAACTAGTAGTGGCCTCAGCAGGGGAGGGTCGTGCAAAACTATTTGCGGCGAACTTAGCCCTTCTTTCGCCACCAAGGGGTTGCGGAAAAACCGTTGTGGACGACAAGGTGCGGCCACCGGGGCTGAAGCCCACGCTGATTTTATAAGCTTTACGCGGCGCTGAAGCGCCGCTCCTCCACGGTAGTGCAGGCGACGTGATCGCGATCGAACGCAGCGGGCGAGTCGCCCGCTGCCACACATGCGAAGCGGGCACCGTCCGGCGAACACTCTGGTAACCATGGGAAGTCACTTTTGGGCGGACATTGGGGCTTGCTTCGGCAAGAATCTATGGGGAACCGCTATGTCTTGAGGACGACAGATTGGCGCGCGGGCGTATGTCGCTGGAATGGCACTGGTTGCCGTTGTCTTGTTCGTCTCGTCGTTCGTCTTCTGGCACTCAACGGACCCGGTTAGGTTTGTTTGCTATCTGGCAGCCGCGGTTCTGGCGTCGTCGCTGAAAGTTGGCTTGCCCGGCATCGAAGGAACGCTCTCCGCGAATTTTCTGTTCACGCTGATCGGCATTCTGGAAATGACTTTGCCAGAGATGCTGCTGTTGGGTCTGGCAAGCACTCTCTCCCAGTTTTATTGGAGGCCCGCGCGACGGCTGAAGCTGATTCAGTTGGTGTTCAACTTGTCGCAAGTAACCGTGTGCAGCGGAGCTGCGTACGGCGCTTATGAGCTGGTTTCAGCGCATGTGGTTCACGGGTATGGTCCCCTAGCGCTTTTGATCGCGGCGATCACGTACTTCGCCTGTAATACGGTCGCCATGTCGATCATTATCGGGCTGACGGAAAACAAGAACATCCGCAACGTTTGGACCGAGATCTACCTATGGTCGTTTCCCTATTACATGGTGGGAGCGGCGATCGCCGGGTTTGTGAGTTTCTTGAACCGGCACATCGGATGGCAAGGTTCTCTGCTGGTTTTGCCGCCGATCTACCTGATGTACCGCTCGTATCGCCTCTACCTGGGCAAACTGGAAGCGGAAAAGCAGCATGCGGAGAAGCTTTCGAGCCTGCATCTTCGAACCATTGAAGCGCTCGCCCTGGCCATTGAGGCCAAGGATCAAACTACAGGCGAGCACCTGCAACGCGTCCGTGTTTACGCCATGGAGCTGGCGCGCGATCTGGGCTTGACGGAGGACGAAACTGAAGCGCTGCGGGCCGCGTCGGTGCTGCACGATATCGGCAAGCTGGCCGTTCCGGAACATATTATTTCGAAACCCGGCAAGCTTACGCCTGAAGAATTCGAGAAGATGAAGATCCATCCCATCGTGGGGGCGGAGATTTTGGAGCAGGTGGACTTCCCTTATCCAGTTGTGCCCATTGTGCGGGCGCACCATGAAAAATGGAACGGCAGTGGTTATCCGAATGGTCTGGAAGGCGAAGCCATACCGATCGGCGCGCGCATTCTTGCCGCGGTCGACTGTCTCGACGCGCTGGCTTCCGACCGGCAATACCGGAAGGCGTTGCCGCTGGACCGGGCTATGGCGAAGGTAGCGTCGGAGGCGGGCATCAGTTTCGATCCACGCGTGGTCGGAATTCTGCAACGGCGTTATGTGGAGCTGGAAAAACTCGCCAACCAGCAGCCTTTTCAAGCGCCGCCGAAACTGTCGAGCGATATCAAAGTAGAGCGGGGGTTGGCTCCTGACGCGGGTTTTGCGGAGTCTGAAAGACCTCTAGTCTACGAGGCTCCGCCCCAAGACCACATCAACGCTCTGGCGGTGGCTCGGCAGGAAGCGCAGGCGCTGCGGGAGTTCGGCTCGAAGCTGGGCACGGCTCTCAGTCTGGAGGACATGCTGTCGCTGCTGGCGGTGCGGGTGAAGCATCTGGTACCTCACGACTCGATGGCGGTGTATGTGGTGAGAAGCGAAGTGCTGATTCCGGAGTTTGTGAGCGGAGAGAATTTTCTGTTCTCTTCTTTGAGGATTCCGATCGGCGACGGTCTATCGGGCTGGGTGGCGCAGAATGCCAAACCAATTCTGAACGGCAATCCATCGGTCGAGCCCGGCTATCTTAATGATCCAAGCAAGTACGGCACACTGCGGTCGGCGCTGGCGGTGCCGCTGGCGGGAAGTTCCAGCGTTGTGGCAGTGCTGGCGCTTTACCGGGGGCACGCCGACGCATTTACCCGTGATGATCTGAGTGTGCTGGAGGAATTGGGAACGGGGTTGGGTTCGGTTATTGAAAATGCTTTGCAGCATTCGGGGATGGTTAGGGTTGTTGCTTTGGCTGCTGGCACTGGGGTCTAAAGCTTTCGCTGATTCAGAACCTTCACTGCAGGCTTCACGAATTCCCACTTCTCGCAAAGAACGCGAGAAATGGGGCACCCAGCATACGATTATCCCACTCTCCGTCACGTGCGTTCAAAGGCCGCAGTCGAAAACCTCTATCGGCTCGTGAAACCACTCTGGCACGAGAATACGACACGCTTGTAGGCCAGGCTCTAGTTCGTCCTGAACGTCGTCAAGCTCAGCGTGACTTCTAAGAATTATTTTGCAGATAATGTCAGCGTTTGGACGAAAGGCCGATACCTTGCTTGGTCGGTCGCATGGTTGTGAATTCTCCTCCACGGCTTGATTGTTTATTGCATTCGGCACGACCACAAGTGTTACGTTCTCAAGATGACTACTAATGTTCAGGATGACAACAGTTCGGCAAAGACCGCTTGCTCGGGGTGAAAATCGACGCTTAAGAGGCCTATCTTACTCCATTTCAAAACTCAGGTACGTGAGGCCGTCCGTGCGTTCAACCTGGATTACTACCGGACTGCCGGTTTTCAGGGTTGACACGGCGGCGCGCAGTGCGTCCATGGACGCGATGGGAGTGGTGTTGACGGAGTGGATTATGTCGCCGGTTTGCAGGCCGGTGTCGGGCAGAATCAGATCGGCGGTGAGATCGATGGCAAGAATGCCCAGGCGGGGGACAAGATTTTTCTGTGGATCGGCAGCGTCGAAGAGCTGATCCATCTGGTCGCGATGCTCGATGGCGGGAATGTAAAGAGTCTTTTTCTGATCGCCGCGGAGGACTTCAAGTTTGAGCACCTGATCGAGGCGGTGAAGGTAGAGGGCGGAAGAAAGCTGAGGAAGAGTTTCGATGCGGCGGTCGTCGGCGGTGAGGACGATGTCCTGAATCTGCAGGCCGGCGGCGGCGGCGGGGCTGTCGGGCTTGACATCGGCGACGATGACTCCCCAGTGCTGAGCGAGTTGTAAACCATCGGCCAGAGTGGGAGTGATTTCCTGCGCAACCGCTCCGATCTCCGTGCGATGAACGTGGCCGTACTTGCGCAGACTGTTATAGACGAAATCGACGATGCGGGCGGGAATGGCGAAACCGAGGCCTTCGCTGCCGCCGCCTTGCGAAAGAATGAACGTGTTGATGCCAAGAACCGATCCGTTCATGTCGACCAGCGGTCCGCCGCTGTTGCCGGGGTTGATGGGAGCGTCGGTCTGGATGTAGGTGATCGGCTTCTCGGGATCGGCCTGGCGGGCGACGGCGCTGACTACTCCCATGGTGACGGAGTTTTGCAGGCCCTCGGGGCTGCCGATGGCGAAAACCAACTGACCTACGCGAGGGCGCTGTTGGGCGAGAAGGACTAGCGTGGGGAGATCTGTCTCGTCGATCTTGAGCAGAGCGAGATCCGTTTCTTTGTGCGTACCTACGAGGCGGGCATCGAATATGCGGCGCCTGCCGGCGGCCACGGAGCGGCCATTGTCAGTAGGCAGGGGCAGAGCGACGCGGATGCGTTGCGCTCCTTCGACAACGTGGGCGTTGGTCATGATATAGCCGGTGGAATCGACAATGACGCCGGAACCGACGGCGTGCTGGCGCACGATGAGAGCTGTCTGGGTGCGGTTTTCTTCGCCCAGGGGGCCGTAGCCGGTAACGAGGATCTGAACTACTGCGGGAGAAACTTTGGCGGCCAGGCCTTCCATGGCGTTGTTGATCTGCATGAGAGCTGCGGATGCGTTTGTGGATTCGTCCGGCTTGGACTGGGGCTGCTGGGACATCAGGGACACGGTCGAGGTGAGCATTAGCGCGACTGTCTGGCACATGAATCGGGAGAAGAATGAACTGGGCATGAGTTGCGCTCCTGAATGGCTCTCTGAGAGAAGAAGCTTACATCAGGGGGTGGTACGGGAGTGGGGATGCTTTGTAAAGGTCCGTCAAACGGGGGATCCGGAGCGGGGGGGAAAGGCCGCGGTTCAGGGCGCGCTGGTGGCGTACAGATCCTGGTTGGTCGTGACCAAGCCAAAGGCCGGGTGTATCCATACCTGCAGCGGCTAGATCTTCCTCTCGGCGTTTCGCCGACGAATCTCTCCTAACCGCCAGACAGAAATTGCCGTCTAATGTGGCAGATGGCGGAAAACGACCACGCGGTTGTCCAGGCAATTCTGTCGGGAGACAGGGACGCTTACCGGACACTGGTGGTGCGGCATAGCCAGAGTCTTTTCCGGCTGGCCTTTCGCATTACCGGCAATGAAGCCGATGCGGAAGAAGTTGTGCAAGAGGCTTTCCTTCACGGGTACCAGAAGTTGGACAGCTTTCAGTCGCGATCAAGTTTCGGCACGTGGATCTACCGAATCGCCGTGCGTTGCGCGTTGGACAGAATGGATCAACGGAAGATGGGAGTGGCTGGCGGAGTGGCAGAGGAGATTGACGCGCAACGGGAGTCTGCGCATACGGCAGATCAAAGCGCCGGGCCAGAACGGCTGTTGCTAAGCCGCGAGATTGGAAGCATGCAGGAGGCTGCGATGCATAGCCTGACGCCGATCGAGCGAACCGCTTTTGTTTTGCGGCATATGGAAAATCTTACGACCGGGGAGATTGGTTCCGCGCTCGGCGTTGCTCCGAACGCGGCAAAGCAAGCCGTATTTCGCGCGGTACAGAAGCTGCGGCGCCGGCTGGCGGATTTACGGGAGAATCCATGAAGCATTTAAGCAAAGAACAATTGATCGAGCATTATTACGGCGAAGACGGTGCTGATGTTAAGCACCACCTGGAGATTTGCAGGGAGTGCGCCGACGCGTATGCGGCGCTGGGACGCGACCTTGGGGCGCTAAAAGCCCCAGAAGCGCCTGATCGCGCGTCCCTATATGGCGAACAGGTGTGGGGATCGATCTCTAACTCGCTGCCGGCGTATAGGGCGCGGGGGGGCAGTTGGCAGCGCGCGGGCCTGTGGAGAAAGATCGGTTATGCTGCCGCTTGTGTTTTGCTGATTGCCGGGGCATTCCTGACGGGCGGCCGCTGGGAGCGAAAGCAGTCGCCAATTACAGCGACCGGAGATGATGCGCAGATCAAGCAACCGGTTGTGCTGGTGGTTTTGGGCGATCATCTCGATCGATCGGAACGCTTACTGATTGAATTGAAACACGCCGATGCGAGCAGCGCAGCCGCGGTGTTTCCTCTGAGTGAAGAGGCCAGGGATCTTTTGCCGGCGAATCGCCGCTGCCGGCAGAGCGCGATGCAGATCGACGATCCGTCGCTGGCTTCGGTGCTCGATGACCTTGATCGCGTGCTAGCCGAACTGGCGAACGAGCCTGGAGGATTGAGCGCCTCGGCCATAACGCGATTGCAAACCGAAATGAATACCGACGGCCTGCTCTTCGAAATTCGAGTGTTGCGCACTCGCGTGCCGGACAAGAACCGGAGCGGGATTGTGCAGTCCAGGGAGGAACACTATGAGAACTAGACGGACTTTCATTGCAATTCTGCTCGGATCGTCAGCACTATCGTTGTTATTGCTTGTCACACCGGCATATTCTTTTCAGTCCACTTCGGCGGACTCCGTTTCAGTAGCTGCCCAGTCTTTCGCAGATGCGGGCGAGCCCGCTGCGGCCGATGCGCTGGACGAAGGCCTTTACGCGGATGGAACTCGTGCGATTCATGAAAGCCGCTGGTCGGATGCGGCTGCGATTTTCACCAAAGTTGCCAGCGGTAAGGGTGACCACGCCGATGCGGCTCTTTACTGGAAAGCGTATGCGGAGAATAAGCAGGGTGAGTCCAGCCGCGCGCTTGATACCTGCGCCGAGCTGCGCCGCGAGTTTCCCAAGAGCCGGTGGATGGATGAGTGCGGCGCGCTGGAAATTGAAATTCGGGGAGCAGGCGCCAAACCGGTCCAGCCTCAGGCCGAGCACGATGAAGACCTGAAGCTGCTGGCGCTGAATTCTCTGATGAAACAGGACGAGCCACGCGCGTTGTCTGAGATTCAGCCAATACTGAATGGCGATCACCCCGAAGCGATCAAGGAGCGCGCCCTGTTTATTGTGGCTCAAGGCCAATCGAAACAGGCGCAGGAGTTGCTCAAACAGCTTGCAAGCGAGAATTCCAATCCCACGCTGCAGGCGAAAGCGACTGAAATGGTTGCCAACCTCCACGGCAAACAGACCGGCTCGCCGGGGACGGATCCGCAAGCAACATCCGCGCCGGGTGCGGTGACTGTGAGCATGGTGGTGACGGTGGAAGGCCGGCACGGAGCGGAGATTCCGAACATTGGCGCGGAAAATGTAAGCGTGAATGAGAGCCGCGCTCGCGCCAAGCTCACCGGATGGGTGCCGCTGCAAGGGGATCGAGCTGGACTGGAGCTTTTTGTTCTGGTCGACGACTCTGTGAGCAGCAGCCGGGGCACGCAGTTGGATGATATTCGCCACTTCATGATGGCCCAGCCGGCGACCACGAAAATCGGCGTCGCGTATCTGCAAGAGGGTGGGACGCGGATCATACAGAGCTTGACCACAGATCACGCGCTGGCCGCTGACGCATTGCACGTGACATTGGGACAACTGGCCAAAACCGCCAGCCCTTATGTTGCGCTCGCAGACCTTATCAAACGATGGCCGGCGGGGAGCCAACGACGAGAGATCCTAATGATTTCTAACGGCGTCGACAGTTTTTTCGGGCAGGCTCCAGACCGAGATAACCCGTATGTGGATTCGGCGGTGGAAGAGGCGCAACGCGCAGGCATCATCGTTTTCACCATCAACAATGCCCGCGGAAACCCCAGCTTGAATGCGGATCGCATTGCCACTCAGGAGATTGGATCAAGTGGCGGTTCCGACGCAGAACCCGGCCATGGAAATCTGGACCGGGCTCGCGCTGCCGGCGGCAGGAATTATCTCTCCGAGGTTGCGGACGAGACTGGCGGTGAATCCTACCACCAGGAGAGCGGTGCTCCGATATCTTTCGCTCCTTACCTGGAGGACGCAACTCGCCGGCTGCAGCGCCAGTATCTGCTGACCTTCGTGGCCAAGCCGGAGAAAAAGGCGGGAATGCAGGCGGTCAAGGTGCGGGTTGATGCGCCGCATGCGGAAGTGGTGAGCGCGGAGCGAGTTTACGTTCCCGCCACGCAATAATCGCGGCCATCAACGATGGAGGACTGTCTTCTTCGCTCCGCTCCGGCCGGGATGACGGCGAGAATGCGAGTCAGACTCCAAGATCAACTTCAAAAGCGAAGGTCAAGAGCGGCGGACAGGAGTGTCCGACCCACACGGTCCGAGGCAAGGTCAAGGGCGGCAGACGAGGGCGTCCGCCCTACACGAGCAGTGGGGAGAACCTAGGTTCTACCCTTAACTAATTCGTAATCAGGCTTTTATCCGCATTGCATCCGTGATATAACCGCCCCTAAGCAACAAATGTGGGGGATCGGCCTGCCATTGGCGTATTCTGGAGGCATTGGCTTGGCTTTTGAGATCAGCCACGAACGAGGAGGCACTGTGTCCGAAGCACGGACCGGAAAAAGATTTCCGCTGGAATTGCCGATCAAGATTCACGATGAGCGGGCCAGCGGCGACACCAAGGGACTCACGGGAAATCTGAGCGCGGCGGGGGTTTACATTCGCGCCGACGCGGCGATGGAGATTGGGTCGGCGGTGGAGTTTGAGATCACGCTTCCACCCGACGTAACCGGCGGGCGTGAGAACGTCACCATTCAATGCAAGGGGCGCGTAGTGCGCTCCGACCCTACCGGGACTAGCCCTGACGGCAAAGGCGTGGCCTGCGTGATCGACTCATACGAGTTTGTCAGGAACTAACATTTGCAAGCGAATTTTGGGAGCGTCCTAACATGCTCAAACTGATACTGGCCGATAACCAGGCAATCTTCCGCGCCGGAATCGCCAAAGTGCTGGCGGTGGAAGACGAGATGCGCATTGTGGCGCAGGCTCAGACGCAAGAGCAGATGTTCATGGCTCTGGACAAGTTCCGCGCCGCGGTGCTGATCGTCGCGGCGGGCTTTCACAACGACTTTGCCGCGATCATGCAGTCGGCCAACCGCGCCAAGACCCGTGTGGTGATGCTGGCCGATACCGGCGAAAGCGCGCAGCGGCACATGGCGAACGGCGCGCATGGCGTGGTCTACCGCAACGTGACCAGCGCGGCGCTGGTGGACTGCGTGCGCAAAGTGGCGCGCGGTGAAACCTGGGTGCAGGATGTCGCAGTGCCGAGCGAACTCACCGAGAACGATATGGTGGGATTGCGGGTGCGCGACCGCCTGACTGCGAAAGAACTGCGCATCGTGGCGCTGATTGTGCAGGGCTACAAGAACAAAGAAATTGCCACGCAGTTGGGGACGACCGAGCAGGTCATCAAGAATTATCTGCGCAACGTTTATGACAAAATCGGCGTATCGGATCGTCTGGAGCTGGCGCTCTTCACCATCCACCACAGGATTTTGAATGAAGCGGCGGCGGCGACCACGGCGGGGCCTAGCCCACAGGCACCGGCGGGAGTTATGCCGTAACAGGTTTTGGGATCAGAGACGAAGCCGCCCTTCGGGGCGGCTTTTGTATTTCTGGCATCGTTTCGGCAGTTCAAAATCTTCAGCACGGGGGACCCTTCGGCTTCGCTCAGGGCAAGCTCCGAGTTACACAGGGTAAACCTCCCGAATTGCTTTGTTCGTTTTCCTTCCGGCGCATCGTTCTTTTTGCGGGCGCATCTATTTCTCATGGAATTCCGAACGCTGGGACGCGCTGGCTTGAAGGTGCCCGTCTTGAGTTTTGGCACGGGAACGTTTGGTGGGGGAACCGAATTCTTTGAGGCCTGGGGCGCGAGCGACGTGGCCGAGGCTACACGGCTGGTGGATGTTTGCCTGGAAGCGGGCGTGAATCTCTTCGACACCGCCGACGTTTACTCGGACGGACTTTCCGAAACAATCCTGGGGAAGGCGATTGCCGGACGGCGCGATCAGGTTTTGATTTCGACGAAGGCCACTTTTCGCATGGGGCCGGGGCCGAACGATCTGGGATCATCGCGCTATCACCTGATCCGGGCTTGCGAAGCGAGCTTGCGGCGGCTGGGCACGGACTACATCGACATTTATCATCTGCACGGATTTGATGCGCTCACTCCGGTTGAAGAAGTATTGAGCACGCTGAATCAACTGGTGGTGAGCGGAAAGGTTAGATACATCGCGTGCTCGAATTTTTCCGGCTGGCATTTGATGAAATCTCTGGATGTCGCCGACAAGTTTGGCTGGGTGCGCTACTCGGGACATCAGATGTATTACTCGCTGATCGGCAGGGAGTACGAGTGGGAATTGATGCCGCTGGCTTTAGATCAGGGGGTGGGTGCGCTGGTGTGGAGTCCGCTGGGATGGGGGCGGTTGACGGGAAAGATCCGGCGCGGGAAGCCGTTGCCGGCGGAGAGCCGGCTGCACAAGACTAGCGAGCAAGGTCCGCAGGTTTCGGACGAGCATCTGTACAAAGTGGTCGATGCGCTGGACGCGGTTGCCGACGAGACGGGAAAAAGCGTTCCGCAGGTTGCGTTGAACTGGCTGTTGCAGCGGCCATCGATCTCGACCGTTATTTTCGGGGCGCGGAACGAAGAACAATTGCGGCAGAATCTGGGCGCGGTGGGGTGGAATCTTTCTCGTGAGCAGGTCGCAAAGTTGGATGCCGCGAGCGATGTGACTCCGGTTTATCCGTACTGGCACCAGCGGCAGTTTGGGGAGAGGAATCCGGCGCCGGTGGCTCTGGCTGAAAAAACTGGCCGCTAGTTTCGTTGGCGTTGACAGCGTTTGACCGGCAAAAAGCGAAAAGATGGCACGCGTACTCATAACGGGTTCCTCCGACGGGTTGGGCCGAATGGCGGCACAGCTTTTGATCGAGCAGGGACACGGGGTAGTGCTTCATGCGCGCAACCAGCAGCGAGGGCGAGAAGCGTTGTCCGCTGTTCCGGGAGCCGAGACAGTAGTGGTCGGCGATCTGACGAGCATCGCGCAGACGCGCGAGGTGGCTGAACAGGTTAACGCGCTCGGTTCCTTCGATGCAGTGATTCACAATGCGGCAATCGGATACAGGGAACCTCGGCGCATTGCGACCGAAGATGGCTTGCCGCATGTATTCGCCGTCAATACCCTCGCACCCTACATCCTGACCGCGCTGATCCAGAGGCCGAAGCGGTTGGTTTACTTGAGTTCCGGCCTGCACCGCGGCGGCGATGTGAGCTTGAAGGATCTTGCGTGGGAGAACCGCCCATGGCAGGGGCAGCAGGCCTGCTCCGATACCAAGCTGCACGATGTGCTTCTGGCTTTCGCGGTCGCCCGTCGCTGGACAGACGTTTTGTCGAACGCACTTGAGCCGGGCTGGGTACCTACGAAAATGGGAGGCGCGGGAGCACCAGATGACCTGGATGCCGCGCATCGCACGCAAGTGTGGCTTGCAGCGAGCAATGATCCGGCTGCGACCGTCACAGGCGGGTATTTCTATCACATGCGGCCTAGCACACCGAACCCGGCCAGCCGCGACCCTGAACGGCAAGAAGAGCTACTTGAGGCCTGCAAACGCTTCTCTGGGGTGGACCTACCGAAATAGCGACCCGGGCCAAAATTCCATTGCGCGCCGGGTGTTGTAGTTGTCTCGCTAGACTTTTTCTGCGATCGACTTCGCCTGCGTGAACAGATAGAGATACTCCGGGCCGCCGGCTTTGGAATCGGTGCCCGACATGTTGAAGCCGCCGAAGGGATGCGCTCCGACCATGGCACCTGTGCATTTGCGGTTGATATAGAGGTTGCCGACGTGGAAGTCGCGGCGGGCGCGGTCGATCTTGTCGCGTGATTTGGTGTAGATGGCGCCGGTGAGTCCAAACTCGGTGTCGTTGGCGATTTCAAGCGCGTGATCGAAGCCGCGGGATTTGATGACCGCAAGCACCGGGCCGAAGATTTCTTCCTGCTCGAGTTTTGATTTGGCCGGAATGTCGGCAATCACGGTGGGGCGGATGTAGTAACCTTCTCCGGCTTCAGTGGCGCGTTCGCCGCCGGTGATCAGGCGTCCATCTTTCTTGCCTTGCTCGATATATTCGAGAATCGTCTTCATTGAGCCTTCGTTGATCACAGCGCCCATGCCGGTGTTTGCGGCTGGATCGCCGACGGTTATCTTTTCGACGCGGGCCTTGAGTTGGTCGAGGAACTTATCATAGACACGCTCATCAACGATGGCGCGCGAGCAGGCTGAGCACTTCTGGCCCTGGAAACCGAAGGCGGCTTGCGCTACGCCGTCGACGGCGGAGTCGATGTCGGCATCGGCGTCGACGATGATCGCGTCTTTGCCGCCCATTTCTAAGATGGTGCGCTTGATCCAGACCTGGCCGGGAGCTTGCGTGGCGGCGACTTTGTTGATGTGCAGGCCGACTTCGCGGGAGCCGGTGAAGGCGATGTAGCGCGTCTTCGGATGCGCGACCACAGCGTCGCCGAAGCTGGCGCCGGAGCCGGGGCAGAAGTTCACTACGCCTTCGGGCAGTCCAACCTCTTCAAGCAGTTCGATGAATTTGGCGGCGATGGTCGGGGAATCGCTCGACGGCTTCAGAATCAAGGTGTTCCCGCCGACGATCGACGCCGCCGTCATTCCTGCCATGATGGCGCAGGGGAAATTCCACGGCGGAATTACCGCGCCTACTCCGAGCGGAATGTAGGTGAGCGAATCGTGCTCACCGGGCATCTGCACCGGCGTCTGAGCTTTGGCGAGGCGAAGGGCTTCGCGAGCATAAAATTCCAGGAAGTCGATGGTCTCGGAGATATCGGCATCGGCTTCGCCCCAGTTCTTGCTGACTTCGAAAACGAGCCAGGCCATGTAATCCATTTTGCGCTGGCGCATCAGGTCGGCGGCGCGGAACAGCAGACTGGCGCGCTCTTCCATCGAAGTGTTCTTCCAGGAGTCGAATGCCTTCAGCGCGGCGGCCATGGCCGGCTCCACGTGCTCTTTGCCTGCTTTCTGATGGATTCCGACTACCTGCGACGGCTTCGAAGGATTCAGCGACTTGATCTTGTCCGCGGTCTTGATGCGCTGGCCGCCGATGATGAGGTCATACTCGCGGCCCAACTGTCCGCGAACGCGCTCGATGGCGGCGCGCATCTTGCGGGCGTTGTCTTCCTGGCGGAAGTCGTAGAAGGGCTCGTTGACGAATGGGCCTTGATGGGATTGCGATGATGACGATGTGCGCGGCCGGACGGGGGCTTCTAGCGTTGCCATGGGGGGTAATCCTTTCGGAATGTGAGCGATCGGGTATTAGGGCCTGTCCAACATTTTACACCGCTGAGGCTCGGAAATCGGCAAGCCGCGAAGCGGCGAAAGAGCGCAGCCCACGGCGCAAGCCGTGGGCGGATTTGTAGAAATGTGGAGAAAGCCCCGAAGGGGCGAAAGAAGCTAGCTCCAGATATATCGCTCGTCGAAGTCGATCTTATTCTTCTTAAGGAACGCTACATACTCTTCCTGGAATGTCAGCTTTTTGTGGTGCTCCTCCTGCGTCGCGATGTACTGGGAACCGCCGGGCACATTCGATTCGCTGACGCTGAAAGCCCCATATCCAGTCTGCCAGGCAAACCGAGCTTTCCACTTCTCGTGAACCCAACGCGAGGAATTCGCTTTGACGACGCGGGCAATCTCCGCCGCCGCTTGAGCGGGACGGATGCGGATTAGCATGTGAACGTGATCGGCCGTGCCGTTGATGATGAGGGCAGTACCGTGCATTTCGCGTATGATGCCGCCCAGGTAAGCGAAAAGATCGTTGCGAATTTCGGGTGTAATGAGGGGGCGGCGATCCTTGGTGCCGAAGATCAGGTGAAGGAGGAGATTGCCAGCGGTATGAGACAAGTTTCTTACGCTCCTTCGGAGCTGGGTGCCTGTTTTGCGGCTTACCCACGGCTCGCGCCGTGGGCTGCATTCTTGCGCCGCTTCGCGGCTATGGAAAGCATACGACGGGCGACCTGCGCGGGAAGGTAGTAATGGCAGGAATATTTGTGTCGCCAGTTTCATTTCGACACTGCAGCAACAATTGTAATCGTTTGAGTGATATTGGATGGTAGACTCAAGCGTTTTCGCGGAGGCCATATGGTCAGATTGCCACGACGGCTTGCGATCGCGGGGTCGTCATCGGGATTGGCCTCCTTACTTTTTGGCTGTGCGCGAACAAGTACAATCTGTTCCATCTTCCTACCGCAGAACAGGCATCCAAATTGCACGCCAATTACAAAGCCCCTCCAACATTTTGGGCGCTGAAGGAAGCAAGTGTTTGGTTATGTCCTGGTTTGGTTTTGGGTATTGTGACGATGGATATGGGCACAGGCGCCAACCTGATCATGTGGTCGATCGCGATAATCATCAACGGCGCGCTCTATTACTGCTTGGGTTTGGCGCTCCGTGCCATCGGCAGCAAATGGTCAGGCTAGAGTTCTTATCAAGATCTCGATCGGTTGGAGGCTGTCGACATGGACACATGGCGGATCGGAGTCATCGGCGCTGGAACCATGGGCAACGGCATAGCCCACGTCTTCGCGCGCAGCGGGTATTCCGTGGTTCTATGCGATGTGGAACAGCGGTTTCTGGAGCGCGGGCTGGCGACCATCACGAAGAATCTTGATCGTGAGGTCGCGAAGAATAAGATCACAGCGGAAGAAAAGGCCGCCGCGCTGAAGAGGATCGAGCCTGTGACTGACCGCGCCCGGCTTGCGGACTGCGACTTTATTGTGGAAGCGGCTACCGAGAGGTTCGAGATCAAGACGGAAATTTTTCGCGATCTGGACCGGCTGGCGCGGCCGGAGGTCATCCTGGCTTCGAATACTTCTTCGATCTCGATCACGAAGCTTGGTGCGCTTACCAAACGGCCGGAAAAAGTGATTGGGATGCACTTCTTTAATCCCGTGCCGGTGATGAAGCTGGTCGAGGTGATACGCGGGCTGGCTACTTCGCAGGAGACGTTTTCTGAAACTCGCGAACTGGCCGTGAAACTCGACAAGACTCCGGTGGGGGTGAACGACGCGCCGGGATTCGTTTCGAACCGCGTGCTGATGCCTTTGCTGAATGAAGCCATGTATGCCGTAATGGAGGGCGTGGCCACGCCGGAGGCCGTCGATGAGGTGTTCAAGCTGGGCATGGCGCATCCCATGGGGCCGTTGACTCTGGCTGATTTTATTGGGCTCGACGTTTGTCTCGACATTATGCGGGTATTGCTCGATGGGTTGGGCGATCCCAAGTACCGGCCTTGTCCGCTGCTGATCAAGATGGTGGATGCCGGGTGGTTGGGGCGGAAGAGCGGGCGGGGGTTTTATAAATATTGAACAGTACCGAGTACCTTGTACCTAGTACCTAGTTAAACCGCGCGGCAATCATGACGACTGATCCTGCTTCTCCACCCGCTCGGAGCGACTTGCCGTTCTTCGTGCTGGCCGCTGTCGCAGGTATCGGAACCGGTTGGGCGGACGTCGCGATTAACGACTTGCTTTTTACTGCGCTGCTGGTGCTGATGGCTTGCATGCTGCTGGGGTTGCTGCGGCCGCGCTGGCCTTGGCGGTGGGTGGTGGTGGTGGGAGCGTTCATCCCGCTGACGGAACTTGCAGCCTACTTGATTCTGACTGTGAAGCCTACCCGGGCGCAGGTTTATGGATCATTTCTGGCGTCGCTGCCGGGCATTGCGGGCGCTTACGGCGGATCGCTGATGCGCGGCGTTTTGGATAATCTGCGGCAGGGGAAGTAGAGTAGTGGTCAGTGGTCAGTGGTCAGTGGTCAGTGGTCAGTGGTCAGTGGTCAGTGGTCAGTGGTCAGTCGGTCTGGCCCCAACGGGCTTGCAGACTATAATCCTCACATTATGTCTTTCCTTCGTTTCCTGATGCTGCTTTCGCTCGTCTGTTGGATCGGCGGGTTAATCTTTTTTGCTTTTGTGCTGGCGCCTACGGCCTTCTCCGTTCTGCCTACGACCCATCTTGCCGGCAATGTGGTTGGGCGCGCTTTGGGCAAGCTGCATTGGATTGGGATCGCTTCTGGAATCGTCTTTCTGGCCAGTTCCCTGTTTTACAGCCGATTTACCGATGGCACCGCGCATCTTTTTGCGGCACGCCACGTGTTGCTGTGCCTGATGCTTGCGCTTACGTTGATCTCGCAGTTCGCCATCATTCCGCGCATGGACGTTTTGCGGGCGTCGCTTGGGGACGTGCGCTCGGCGCCTATTGATAATCCTCAGCGCGTTCAATTCGATGCGCTGCATGTCTGGTCAACGCGGGTGGAAGGTGCGGTGCTGCTGCTGGGATTGGTGGTCGCTTATCTTACGGCGCAGCAACTTGGATTGCATTAGACCGCCGAGCGTCGTGGTTGGTAGCGCCGGGCTTCGCCCTTTCGGCTTCGCTCAGGGCAGGCTCAGGCTTGGACAGCCGAGGCGGCTGTCTCCACATGAGTTTGCTCGTCCCTCACGTTGGGCAATATCGGCTTTCTCATTTATCCTGAGATGTTGTCAGACGGTCGCTGAAGCTTTCAGTACGATCCTCTCTTAGAAGCTTTCTTATGAAAACTGGAATTATTGGCCTGCCTCAGGTGGGCAAGACATCGCTATTTCGGATTCTGACTAAGGCGCATCTTTCGGATCAGGCGCGGGCCAATCCGCGCGAAGCGCATATTGGCGTGGCCAAAGTTCCGGACGACCGGCTTGACCGGCTGGCGGCGCTTTACAATCCGAAGAAACTCACGCATACGTCGGTTGAGTATGTTGACGTGGGCGCCATCGGTCAGGAAGCGCTGAAAGACAATGCTTACGCCGCCCATCTGCGCAACGTGGATGCGCTGGCGCATGTCGTGCGTGTATTTGACGATCCTTCGGTTCCGCACACGGGCGAGATTGATCCGCTGCGCGACATCAAGAACGTAGAATTCGATCTGCTGGTCAGCGATCTCGGACAAATCGAAAAACGGCTGGAGCGGCTGGAGAAAGATCTCAAGAAGATGAAGACTCCGGAACTCGAAAGAGAATTCGAGTTGCTAAAGCGCGCCAAGGTGCAGGTGGAATCGGACAAGCCGTTGCGCGAAATGGAAATGACTGCCGAGGACAAGAAGCGCATCAAAGGCTTCATGTTCCTGAGCGAGAAGCCGATTTTCTACGTGCTGAACATCGGCGAGTCGACCGAGTTGGGCAAAGAATTGGAAGAAGCGGTGAGCAAGTATAAGCTCACTGACATTGCCGCGCGGCCGAACGCCGCGGCTACAGCGATTTGCGGCAAGGTGGAAGCCGAATTGGCCGAGATGAGCGACGCCGACGCTGCCGAATTCTTGTCGAGCTACGGTCTTACGGAGAGCGGCTTGGTCCGGCTGATTCGCACCACCTACAAACTGCTGGGCCTGATTTCATTCTTTACTGCTGGAGAAGATGAGTGCCGCGCCTGGCAGATCCCGGCCAACACGCGGGCCCAGGAAGGTGCGGGAGCGATTCATTCCGATCTGGAGAAGCACTTCATCCGTGCGGAAACGATTCGCTGGGATCAACTGCTCGAAGCTGGGTCGGAAGCGAATGCTCGCGCGAAGGGCACGCTGCGACTCGAGGGCAAAGACTACATTGTGCAGGATGGTGACGTGATGCACATTCGGCACTCGGGGTAGTGAGTACCTAGTACCCAGCAAACCTCTTGGATGAATTTGGATTCCCGAGTTGGGACGAAGAAGTCAAAATCAGAGCTGCGAGTGTTGAGATTGCAGGCTGCGGCTACAAGCTGGAGAAATGGCCCAGCACTATAAAGACTTGATCGCTTGGCAGGAGGCGATGGATTTGGTAGCAGCTCTCTACGATGCGACTGAAGTTTTTCCCAAGCGGGAGACTTACAGTTTGACCGATCAGATGCGGCGCGCAGCCGTTTCGATCCCGAGTAATATTGCGGAAGGGCAAGCACATTTCAGTCGTCGCGAATTTCGTCACTTTCTTCGTCACTCGAGCGGATCCCTGGCAGAACTCGAAACTCAGATACTCATTGCGGAAAGAAGAAGTTATCTTACTGAATCGCAGGCAGCGGAACTTCTTAAACGTACGCATGAAGTAGGCCGAATTCTGAGCGGCCTCCTCAACTCCCTTAGAGAGCGAATCCCGGCCGCCTGAGGAGGATTTGACTGGGTACCAGGTACTCGGTACTGTCATACTTCATGCATCCCATCGCCACCAGCATTCTGCTCGGCCTGACCGCTGCCGCCGCTAACGTGTTCGGCGGGGCGATTATTGTGCAGCGTAGTTGGGAGCGGCGCTATCTCCGCTACTTCGTCGCGTTGGGCGCAGGCTTCATGCTGGCGACGGCGTTAGTCGAGATGGTCCCGGAAAGCCTGGAGCTGCGCGGCAGGAGCGCCGCTTTTCTGATCCTGCTCGGCTACCTTCTCATTCACTTCTTTGAGCACACGGTCACCCCGCACTTCCACTTTGGCGAGGAGACGCATCGCGATGAGTTCATGCACTCGCACAAGGGATACTCAGTGTTGCTCGGGCTGATCATCCACACATTTTTTGACGGCATTGCCATCGCGTCCGGATTTCTGGTATCGAACGCTCTGGGGTGGATTATATTTTTCGCCATCTTTCTGCATAAGATCCCCGAAGGCTTCACGGTGAGTTCGGTGATGCTGGCCAGCGGACGCAGCCGGGGCACGGCGTGGGGCGCGTCCGTGATCTTAGGCGGTGCGACGCTGGCCGGGGTACTGACCATGGCGATTTTCCGCCAGCACGTGGACGCGGGGTTGCCGCTGGCCGCAGGGGTCACAATTTATGTGGCGGCTTCGGATCTGATTCCGGAGGTAAACAAAGAGCCAGGAGCCCGGATGGCTCTGCTGGTTTTCGTTGGGGCAGGGGTCGTTTTTTTGTTGGACGCGTTGTTTCACGGACACTGAAATCAGTACCCAGTAGCCAAACGTGTGTGCTGGGTACTAGTGGCCTGTCGCAGAGTAACCATTACTAGACTGTTAGCATCAAAGCTGTCATGGCCCCTGGCAGCGAAATCTTGCTCACCAAGCAACAGCAGTCCGATCTAAGTAGCATCGCC
>Ga0182024_10007232_pt1 | contig 24010 bp, 20 predicted proteins | sample P32metaG_FD_120480 | JGI IMG/M metagenome (GOLD analysis project Ga0182024, IMG submission 120480) | Permafrost microbial communities from Stordalen Mire, Sweden - P3-2 metaG (Illumina Assembly) | ecosystem: Environmental > Terrestrial > Soil > Wetlands > Permafrost | place: Sweden: Stordalen...
CCTCTACTTGTTGCTTGTTTTACCCCTTATGGTGTGCGTTCACGCCACCTTTGCCGCAACGTCCAACCCGTCGTCTTCGGCCACCGATGTGGCTACCCCATCTCCGACCGCCGCGCTCACTCCTGAGATCGAAGGCGATCTGCTTATGGTTCACCGAAGCTACGCTGCCGCGATCGATGCTTACGAGCGCGAAACGCAGCGAACCGCTGTGATCTGGAACAAAATCGGTGTTGCTTACCACCACATGTTTGCGCTCGAACAGGCCCGCAAGTATTACCAGCAAGCGCTGGTGATGGACCCGAGCTATGCCGACGCGCTCAACAACCTGGCCGCCGTCTATCACGGCGAGCACGACTACAAGCAAGCCGAACGCACGTACAAGCGGGCGCTGAAGTATGCTCCCTCGGCAGCGATTACGTACTGCAACCTGGGCACCTCGTACTTTGCGGAAGAAAAGTACAAGGCCGGGATGGAGGCGTATCACAAGGCGCTCGCCTTAAACCCCAACATTTTTGATCCGGGTCAGACCCAGATTGTGCAGGAGACCAGTACGCGGCGGCAGCTTGTCGCGGTCAACTACTACCTGGCCAAGACCTACGCCACCGCAGGCAAGATGCAGGAATCCCTGAGTTACCTGCGCAAGGCACTGGAAGCCGGATTCAAAGACCGAAAGCAGTTAATGAAGGATAAGGAATTCGCCGCGCTGCGTTCGACCCCGGAGTTTCACCAGTTGATGATGCAACAGACTGGGGGCGAATAACCGGCTTGTGTACTCCCGCCGTGCGCCCCGGACAACGCCACCCGTGGCTGTTTTCGGGGCGCGGCGCGGGGTGGAAGTGTGCGCCTTAACAGGCTGCGGAAAAATTCGGTTTTGTATCAGGGCACGACTTTAGTCGGGCCGTAAATGATTGAGAATACGTCGGGCTTTAGCCCCTGAGAGCCTGCCCTGAGCTTGTCGAACGGGTACGTCTTTCCTGTCCGGTCCCGAGTTTTTCCGCAGCCTGTTAAGCGCCCTATGGGTGCTTTGAGGGGTAAACAACGGTCGAAAAGCAGGCTGTGTCCCTGAATCTTTGATGGTTGGGTCGTGGATGGCCCGGTTTTTGACTTTCCGCCTGGGTCTGGGCGAGAGAAAGAACGACCACGGTGTAGCGATCGACGCGGTGATACCACACAGCCTCATCGAGTCCCTCCCCCGAAAGAATCGGTGAGACCCATGGCGGCAAGTCACCGCGTCAGTGTTTAGGATACTGTTTAAGGGATGACTGGCCTGGTGCTGGCGGTCGGAGTAACCATGGGCGGTAGCTAGAGAGTTACCCCCTCCCTGGAGTTGAGAGGTAGGCATGATGCCGCCGGTCTTGAAGGCGCAACCCACGAACCCGCAGCTGACGAATCCGCTCGCGGGGGAGATGGCCGCTGTGCTCGAGACTTATCAAACGGAATCGGGCCGAACGCTGCTTGGGCTGGTGGATGAGTCACCCGTTTTGTTGATCTTCCTGCGTCATTTCGGGTGCTCGTTTTGCCGCCAGACGCTGGACGATGTTTCCCGGATCCGGGAGCAGATCGAGGGGCGGGGCGTGCGGCCGGTCTTCGTGCACCTGGGAACGCCGGAGCGCGCCAAACCGTACTTCGATTACTACCATTTATCGGACGTGGAGCGGGTCAGCGATCCCGAGGCGTCTCTCTATGCCAGCCCGATGTTTCAGGTACGGCGTAAGAGCGTGTTTACCCAGTTTCTGATTCCCGCAGTGTGGAAGGCCTGGCTGCTGGGCGCGGTCGGCAAGCATGGCGTTGGCATGATTCAGGAAGATGCGAACCAGATGCCGGCGGTGTTCTATCTGCGCGAGCGGGCGATTGCCCGGGAGTACCGATATAAGACGATCGCGGATCGTCCGGATTATCTGAAGTTGATTGCCTGAAGAGCCTGCCTTCTCAATCCCCTTTTTCGGTCAGACACGGTGACGATCTTGGTTCAGGGTTGGGTTAGCCTGGTTACTATGTTAACTCTTTAGTTAATAGATAAAACTGCTCCGGATATGTCGCATTGCAATCTGCTAAGGCAATACAAAAGAAACAGATATGGTTACCGTAGTTTTGGCGATCGCGCATGCTTGATAAGGCCGGCTGCCATTACCAAAGAATCGCGCGCGCTGGATTTAAATTTGATCGGGAAAAGAGTCTGGGCTAAGCTGTTGAACAGCTGGCCAACAGCGATAGCTGCCAGGATAAAATAACGAGTAAGCAACTGTAGTGAGCACGAATTTGGACGCGCCCAGCGTCGTTAGTTAATAGCACGAAACGTCCCAGCTTGTTGAGGCGTCAACCACGATCAGCTTGTAAGACATAGGAGCCGGCTGCCGGCACGCGATGAGGGCAGCGCTTGTTCTTCGGGTGAATCCATGAGGCATGGCCTAACGCAATCCTGATGTAACTGTCACCGGTACGTTCATCGAAGTCGCGGTAGAGAAGACAGTGTCCCGTGGGCGCTGAAGCCGAGGTGCGTGTGAAAGTGGTTCTGAGTGGGGGCGGTGGTTTAGGGAACCAATTATTTCAGTATGCAGCCCTCCGGTACTATGCAAAGCGATACAGTGCTGACATGCGTATCGCTGCCGACCCGGATTGGAATGCGCAGTGCAATGGGTATCCCAGGCCCTGTCTCCTCTCGCATTTCCTGGTGAGTGCGCCGTTGGCGGAGCGTTCCATGTCCGATCGCATCCTGATGAGCGATAGGGCCTGGCTCAAGGCTGCGGCAAGGCCATGGAAGCGGGCTCACATGGTACAAGTCTTCACCGAGCAGGTGGAGCAGCGTTACTGCTTCCTGCAGGACCTACCCCTGGAGCCAGGGGTTAGGACCCTCTATCTTCGAGGCTATTTTCAAACGAGTGAGATGGTTGAGGCGGTGGCCGATGAGCTGCGGGTGGACCTGACTCTCAAGGAGCCTGCGAAGGGAAAGAACCTTGAGCTGCTGCGGCAGATCAGGCGAAGCCGGAATCCGGTGTCGTTGCACATGCGGCGGGGAGACTCGACGCTGCCCTGGGAAGGCAAGGTCGTTTTGCCTATGGAGTACTATGCTCACGCTATTTCCACGATGAGGGAACGGTTCGTGGACCCGGACTTTTTCGTTTTTTCCGATGACATGTCTTTTGCGAAAGAAAGCCTGCCGCGCGAGGCGAGGATGGTGTTCGTTGAGCACAACGATGATTTTGCTTCTCATGAGGATCTGCGGCTCATGTCCGCCTGCCACCATCACATCATTGCCAATAGTACGTTTTCCTGGTGGGGAGCCTGGTTGAATTCGCGGGCGGAGAAGGTGGTCATCGCGCCGCGGCATTGGTTTCTTCTGGGGAACAATTATCAGACACTGTTTCCGCGTGGTTGGATATTGGATGAAGTGGCTGCGGAAACATTTGCCTGAGACCCTCTCACTCAAGACTGGGACTTGCTCAATGATTCCCACACTTATGCGCATGACTTGCTGTCTTGCAGGCTGTCTACGGCTGGTTACAAGCGTCCAAGGGCGCTCTTCGATGGACGGTTATCAGGGTTCTCTTAGGGTCAAGTGCATCGAAAGAATCGATGACCTTCCATTCGAATTGCGGCATCCTCCTGATGGTCAGGTCAAACCAGCTGTGTTGTTCGGCGTCCAGCACCAGAAAGTCGGGATGGGAACAAAGAAAGCCGTGGCTATCCTGAATATTCCTTGAGTAGTAGCCATTATCGCGGTAAGCCCGCATCAGATGGTAGTCGAGCACAAACGGCCGTGGCCCGGCCACCGCCGCTGGCCAGTCCAGCAGGAAATAGTAGCGAGTCTGCGGAGTGAGGGAGAAGCGCATAAGTTTTGAGAAATCCTGCTGCCAACCTACGACCACCGCAGCGTTGGGAGGGACGACGTGGTCCACCTGCTGCACGTCCAGGTATTCCGGACTCGCGGCGACCGGTGGTAGAGACAGCGCCATGGCTACAGGAGAAACCACGAAAAACCATACAATCGATCGCCACACCAGGCGTGAGGACGCCGAACTGTCTGCGCCGAGCCTATCCGCAAAATCCGCGAGGATGATGGCCACGCCGATACCACAGGGCAGCAAATACCTGGGATGAAAGATCGGATTGATGAGGTGAGAGAGCACAAACAATACCACGGGCATAGAGAGTAGAAGGTACGCAACAAGCAAGAGCGCTTTCCTTGGAGCGGAGCCGGATCGTTGTCCCGGCTTCACAAGTCCTCGGAGCCCGAGCAGAAAAATCAGCGCAAGAGAGATAAGAATGCCCCATTCCGTTGCCTGGCGAACCAGTTGAAATGTTGCTTGATGGGGCTGATGCCGAAGAAGCTCAAACCAGGGTCCGAAAACCTCAAAAATGTAGGTAACGACCAGGAATTTAAAGGTTGGCATCACCATCCAGACGTGGGGTTTGCCCGCTGCCATGGAAGCTCGGATCGCAGGAACCCAAACAAGAAGCGCCAGCCAACCAGCCACATGAGAGAGATAGACTCGCGGCCGAAAGCAGCGCCTCTTTGCATCGGATACGATCAATGCCAGCAGGATCAACCCTCCGTAAAGGAGGCCCAGGACGTGAGTCAAAACTAGTGCTGCTTGAGACAGAAAGGACAAGACGAGCAGTCGGCTGTTCGGTGGCGGTTGCATGGCAAGCCGAGCATAGACGTCGACTGCGACCGCGACCGTCAGCATGAACAGACCGTAGAAGCGCGCCTCCGCATTTTGATCGAGCAGCAGGCCCGAAGTGCCCCAAAACGCGAGCACACCGAATGCGGTCGACCACCTACCGTAAAAGCGGCGTATGGTGCTCCAAGTGACCAGCAAGGCCCCGCACATGGTAATGCAGGAATATAAGCGGAGGGTCAGAACGCCGGCGCCAAAAGCCTTTGCCCAGAGCCATGCCGTCGTGTAGAAAACGGGCATCCCGCCGTCAGCGCCATGTTGGATGGCGTAGTAAAGATGCCACAGTGAGGGATCGCTAACCTCTTTCCAGGTTAATAACTCGTCCATCCACGCCTGTTTGTGCGCCGACCAAAGAACGCACGACAGAATCAGAGATATCAAAGAGCAGCAGAGCACGAAAACTTCGCCCTCCGAAGTTTTTTGTGCGGATGGTTGATCCACTTCCTTGAGAGTCGTAGAACTCACGTTAGCCCCAGCTTCTCTCTCTCACCGCGATTCCGGAACTTTGGTTGGAACCTCATTTCTTGTTCCGACGCACTCCACCCATCGTCATCGGACGGTCGCCGCTTTCCCGTAATCGCATCTGACTTTACTCGTCGGGTTTGAGAAATGATCTTCTCGAATACCATTAATGCGCGTGCGACCACTTGATCCATGTTGTAGTAGCGATATTCAGCCAACCGCCCTAAGAAAAGCACATCCCGTTCACGCCCCGCGAGTGCGCTGTACCGTTGGTACAGTTCCTGATTTCCCGGGGCGTGGCACTGGATAGTACGGATCGCCCTCGTCTCCGGGATATTCGAGAACTCTCTCTTCATGTTCAAGGGGCGCCTGGTAGATCCGGTGCGTTCTTCTCCGACGACATGCTCTTCACTCATGGAGCCTGCCAAGCAAGCAAGCATAGTGTTCGTGGGGCACAGCAATGATCTCGCCGCTCATGAAGCAACTTTAATCTTTATGAATCAATTTCCGTAACTCGCGATACATATGCCATCCTAAACAGGGTTCGAATTGCATATCACAACTACGGCTCCTTTAGTTGTTGCCAGTATGGATACCCGTTACTAAAGGTGGTACCAAGAGGGGATTTTTTGTTTGATAGCTATCATGTCCTGGGCTAAGCTGGTCCCAGTCAGAAATGGCTCTTATTCAAGGTAAGCTAGCCCGTATGAAAGTGCAGTTGCGGTTGGTTGTAAATTGCCGACTGTGGCTTCGGGTTTATATCTCCACTGCATGATTGTCGCTCAAATAGTTACAGAACCGTAAATTACAAGCAAGGCGTTACGGGCAAAGAGGTAACCCTATAGGTGTTAGCAAAGTAGTCAGCCTCACAGCTAAGTGAGAGTGCGAAGCTTGCCAGAACGGGCTGGGCTAAGAAGCGCGATAGGTGCGCCGGCTGATTCGGTACGCAGGGATCAGCGACAGGCCTTTGACGTCTTTAGTTTGGTACCCATTGTTTCCCGGAAGTATGGGTCGGGGCGGGTAGCCGAAACGTTCCTGACATGGAGGTATGCTGTGTTGGCTGTTCCCCCAGTTTCGGATCGGGGCTTGTCGTTGCCTCCGATCGAAGCGAGCCGTGTTTTTCCTCATGTGGCAAAGAAGACGTGGTTTGCGGCGTACACCGCACCTCGTCACGAGAAGTTTGTCCAGACGCAGTTGGTGGCCAAACAAATTCAATCCTTTCTACCTGTTTACTCAGCCGTGCGGCGCTGGAAGAACGGGGTTCGACGGGAGATTCAGCATCCGCTCTTTCCGGGATACGTCTTTGTTTGTCTCGAAGCCAATGAGCGGCTTCCAGTGATGCAAACCGCGGGCGTGGTCTATATAGTGGGCAACGGCTCATCACCGTTACCTGTAGATGACCAGGAGATGCATGCCCTCCGCATCGGAACCCAGCACGCATCGCTCTCTCCGCATGCCCCTGTATCCGCAGGCGACACCGTGTGTATCACCACCGGCCCGTTCAAGGGAGTAAAGGGGCGGGTTCAGGGGTCTGGTGGAAACCTCAAATTTGTGGTCACGATTGAGTTGATCCAGAAGTCCTTTGCCATCGACGTTCACGCTTGCGACCTGGAATTGGCCGGGTAGTGAGCGGTATCCGAGGCGTACCGCACGCTCCTAGTGACCTTTGCGGTGACAGCCAAGTTCCCATGCAAACCACCAACCCCTGATTTCAGACGCCACAGTGCCTGCTCTCTCGCTGACATGACAATGCCACTAAAGGTGTAGCTGAGAGCAGGATCTGTTGTAAGGGCTAGCGAGCTTATTTGCTAAAGGGAAGAAACGAATGCAATCAGACCAATACACAACCCGCCAACGGAACGAGGACTCATTGAGTCTGTACCAGGAGCGGGAATTGACGGTGCATGATCTGCTGCAGATGTTTCGGCGCAGGCGAACCATCGTCTTTATCACTACGGGCGTGGTGTTCACGCTGGCGGTGGTTCTTTGTGCGCTCAGCACGCGCCGCTATCAAGCGATGGGCACGATCCAGGTACAGAAAGAAAGCTCCGACGGGCTCGATCTTGACAGCCTGATGGGTTCGGGCGGTGATACTACGGATGCCTTGAATCTGGATATCAATATCCAGACGCAGGCCAGCATTTTGCAGTCGAACGCACTTGCCCTGCGGACGATTGAGAAACTCGGACTGGAAAACGCCGCGTCGTTTCGTCCCCGGCCTGGCCCCGTGAGCAGGTTGCTGGGAACGATACTTCCGGCTGGATCGACGAAGCCCCCCGATGTACAGCTGGTGAATGCTAGACGGCAAGCCAACGCCCTGGGCGTGTTCCATAAGAATCTGAGCGTCAAGCCTCTGGGGGGGACGCGCCTCATTGAGGTCGATTATCTGGATCCGGACCCTGAGCTTGCGACAGCGGTGGTAAACCAACTGGTACAGGAGTTGGTCGATTACACCTTTGAGTCCAGATACAAGGCAACGGAAGCGGCATCTGCATCTTTAAGCAAGCAACTCGCCGACCTCCGGCTCCGGAGCGAGAACCTACAGGCCCAGGTGGCGCAGATGCAGCGGGAATCCGGCATCTACAGTATCGGAACAACGGACGCCCAGTGGCGGCAGCAAGCTTACTCGGCCGTGTTGGATCAATTTCAGAGGTCAGCCACCACCCTCAGCGATGCGGCGCAAAATCGCATTCTGAAGGAAGCGATCTACGAGGCAGCAAAGACCGGAGACGCAGAGATGTTATCCAGCCTGGCAGGGAACACGCTCGGCGGCCCGTCGTCCTCAGGACTTACTAACTCTTTGGGGACGATCCAGAATCTACGCGGTCAACAGGCTGTGCTGCAAGGCCAGCTGGACCAGATGAAGACCAAGTTTGGATCCGGCTACCCAAAGATCGGGGAGATCCAGGCCAACATCAATGGTCTCGACCACGCAATCCAGCAAGAAATAAGCCGTATCTCGGAGAGGGCACGAAACGACTACCAGGTCGCCAATCAGACCTGGAAGGATGCGCAACAGAATTATAACCAGCAGAAAACACAAGCGGATGCGCTCAACGATAAGGCAATTCAATACATCATTACCCGTCAGGAAGCGGACGATAGCCGCACGCTGTATGAGGATTTGCTAAAACGGCTGAAAGAAGCGGGCATTCTCCAGGGTCTCAAGTCAAACACCATTACCGTTGTAGATCAGGCTCTAGTACCTCTCAAACCGGCGAAGCCTAACGTACCGATGTATCTGGCGGCAGCTTTAGCATTCGGACTTTTCCTGGGCGGCGCCGGAGTATTTGTGGTGGATACGTTGGACAACACGATACAAGACACAAGCATGATCGAGCGATTGGGACTACCGCTTGTGGGTGTCCTGCCCCGAATGGGCGGTCAGACGAAGGCGATCGAGGTTCGAGCCCATCCGAAGTCCAGATATAGTGAAGCCGTTCGTAACCTGCGTTCGGTGCTTACCCGGCTGAAGAACGTAACTCCGCCCAAGGTCATTTTAATAACAAGCGCCGTCCCGGGCGAAGGCAAGACCACGCTTTCCATAAACCTCGCGGCCAGCTTCGTTCAGCAAGGAAAGACGGTCCTGCTGCTAGAAGGTGACATGAGGCGGCCGGCCATTCGCAGCAGCATGGGTCTTCCCGGGAAGAGTGGTTTGAGTCTCTTGCTTGCTGGAGAGTCCCAGGAAGGTGCAATTTTTGTTCATCCCCAGATGCCCGGGCTCTACCTGTTGCCCGAGGGAGCTGTTCCGGCCTTCCCCTCTGAGCTATTGGAGTCCGACCGCATGCGGGAACTGTTGATGCACCTGCGCGAAGAGTTTGACGTGATTGTGATCGATGCGCCGCCAGTGCTGCCGGTCGCCGATGCTCGCGTCCTGAGCGAGCTTTCCGATGTGACCATTCAAGTGGCGCGGCTGGGGGTGACCACGAAGACTGCGCTCATGCGCGCCCACGATCTGTTGACGGCATACTCCAGGAGGCCGGTCGGCGTCGTGTTAAACGGGGTGGTGGAGGGATCAGGTGCGTACCACGACTATTATGGATACCGCGACTTCAACCATTGGGGCAAGGAGGGGAATCATGAGAATGCTTAAAGGAATCGTTCTGGCGTGCTGTCTCACTGCGCCCCTGCTTGCGCAGAACGAAAGCCTGCTTATCGGCCCGGGTGATGATGTCAATGTCGAAGTGTTTGACACCCCTGACCTGGATCAAAACTCGCGTGTGACGGATGCTGGGGAGTTTCCTCTCATGCTGGGTGGTACCGTCCGGCTCGCTTCGCTGACGCCCGCCGAAGCTGCGCGCACGATTGAAGCAGCTCTCATTCGGTCGCATGTGATGTATTATCCGCGCGTGCTGGTAACAGTAACCCAGTATGCGACGCAAACCGTTACGGTGTTCGGGCAGGTAGTTAAGCCCGGCACTTACTCGATCGATACTCCCCGCTCTGTGGTCGACGTTCTCGGCCTCGCGGGAGGGTTGACTGACTTGGCGGACAGACACGTGACCATCGAGCGGCACACCAGTCATCGGCAAGTATCCTATTACGTGTCGAACCGCGCCGATGACCTCCTCGATCAGAAAGTGATGGTCAACCCTGGCGATAAGCTTGTGGTTCCGAAGGCAGGCATTATCTATGTTTTGGGAGATGTGGCCCGGCCCGGTGGCTATCCGATGACAAACAACGACGGAACGTTGACGGTCCTACAGGCGGTAGCGACGGCCGGGGGTACTGCGAGCTCAGCTGCGCCCAATAGCTCCCGGTTGATTCGGCGTACAGCGGTAGGTGGTTATCAGAGCGATCCCATTCCTTTTAGCGCCATGCAAAAGGGCAAGAAGCCCGATATCCCTCTGCAGGCCGGCGACATTGTGTATGTGCCGTTCAGTTACCTGCGCAACGCAGCGCTGGGCGTCACCAGCATCGCGGCGGCAGCGACGGGAGCCGCACTCTACGTCAAATAGGTTTGAAGTAGAAGCTCCTCGTGCAGGTAGCGCAAGTTTCTTAGACCAACACAACCCTGCGGTGCCCGCTGTCATTCAGTGGCATGAGCCAGGTTGCTAGAGAGCATCCCCAGACTCGTTTAAGCGGTCACGAGCTCATTGATAGCCAAGCGCGACATAGGAAGAGACGACGACTTACCCTTGCGCGTTTGCACGCTGCTGTCCGGTGGATAGCAGTAGGATGCGAACCCGTCTGCGGCAGGATGCAAGTGCTTTCCGCGCCGTGTCACAAGTTGCCCAACGTGTTTCACAGATTGCGCTGAAAAGCAGCACTGGTTGAAACGGGTTGGAAAGGGAGATACGAAATGGAACGTGTATCCATTGACAAGGTTCTTCTGGATCCGGTCACGATGAACGAAGCCGTGTACCGTGTCTCCATGATGCTCGAAGAACCGCGGGAACGCGCAGCGCATGTGGTGACCATGAATGCTCAGTTCGTGGAGATTGCTCATCAGGAAGACCGCTTCGCGGATCTTCTTCGCCGAGCTGACTTAAGTGTTGCGGATGGACTCTCCCTGGTATGGGCGTCGCGCTGGTTAGGCAAGTTCGTTCCGGAGCGTGTCGCGGGAGCGGACTTGATGGTGCGATTATGCGAAACTGCGGCGGTGTTGGGAAAGACTGTTTACTTTCTCGGCGGCAGTCCAGGCGCCGCCGCGTGCGCAGCAAGTCGGTTGAGCCGCGAATTGCCTCTCCTTTCGATCGTTGGCGTGGATTGCCCGCCCAACGGATTTCTAGACAACCCAGAGGAATGCATTCGCGTCGCTAGTCGAATCGAATCCGCCAGACCCGATTTGCTCTTTGTAGGACTCGGTGCGCCGAAGCAGGAATATTGGATAGAACGGCATGCGTATCTCCCGGCCAAAGTGATGATGGGGATTGGCGGCAGTTTTGAGTTCGTCGCGGGTTTTCGTAAGCGGGCACCGCTCTTGGTCCAGAAACTAGGGTTCGAATGGTTTTGGCGCCTGTGCATGGAGCCCCGGCGTCTATGGAAACGATATCTTGTCGGAAATACCATCTTCCTTTTCGTGGTGTTCAGGCAATGGTGGAACCAGTCGTTGGCTGACGCCTTCTATAGTCCCGCCGAAGGTCAGTCAATGGGCGGATCGAAGGCAGTGACCGCGAAGGTTGCACAAACCGAGAATTGAGTCTGAGCCCGAGTTAGATGTTGCTGATAGTTCCCGGGGGGGCGAATGATGGAAACTCTTCAAAGCGGCATGCGAAGGTCCGAATGGCAACCGCGGTAATCCAAAAATCAACGACCGCGACATCCTATCCACAGTCCATTCGCCACCTGGCTTTGGGGTGGTTGCTGCTACTTCCGCTCATCTTCTTTGCTGTTCACGGGGATTTTTCTTTTGGGGGTCCCAGCAACGACACATTGAGCACCGCATCTTTGTCAGGCCTAGTTTCTCAGGGTCGAAGTCATGGCTTCGTCGGATACATCGTCATCCCGGGCATCGCCTACTCGATCGTGGTATGGCTGCTCCTACTTAACGCCAGGCGCGTCGTCGCCCAGGCACTGCGGATGAAGCTGCTGACAATTTTGGCCCTGTTTACAATCTGTTCTGCGTTGTGGTCACAAGATCCGTTCAGGTCCACGTATAACGGGTTCTTCTATCTTATCGAGACATTATTTGCCTTCTACCTGGTCCTAAAGCTTGATCAGGAAGATATCTTGTCCATCTTTATCATGACGGGCGCCTCCATCTGTGTTCTTAGCCTGATCACTGTGTTCCTATTTCCGCAATCCAGCATCATGCGGTCCGCCCGCGACGGCGTAGCCTGGATCGGAGTGTTTCATGATAGAACGACAGCTGGAAAATGCATGCTATACCTCCTGAGCCCAGCCATCATTTTCCGGCGCCAGTCGCTCAGGTATCGCCATGTAATCTATATCTTGATCATGTCATGTATGGTAGTCGCGGCACACGCTGCGACGGCACGAATCCTATTGCTCCTGTATGTTGCATGGATGACTGCAATCGCCGTCTCTGGCAGGTTCGGACGGCGATCCTTGCTCCTGATGGCGGGTATATTCCTGGTGGCCGGCGTCTTGATAGCAGCCGCGGGTGTGCAGCTTCTACCTCAGGTGCTCGGAGTTCTCGGCCGGAACGCTACCTTGTCTGGTCGCACCGAAATCTGGAGTCTCGTTCTAGGATCTATCGCCAAACGGCCGCTTCTGGGATACGGATACTATGCGTTCTGGCAGGGGCTGAAGGGAGAGTCGGCCAATCTCATAGTCGGAACCCATTGGGTGTTTGGCTATGCGCATAACGGGATCATGGAAATATGCCTGCAACTTGGCCTAGTAGGTACGGCCCTATTCCTTGCCACACTATTTCAGGCGATGGGGAATGCCTGGTTCTGTCTCCGGAATGGTTGTCCCCCTGGCGTTCAATGGTATATCGGGCTTATCGCTTTGACTCTCTTCTACAACATAGATGAATCTACCGTTCTCTGGCCAATTGACCTTGTATCGATCATTTATATCGTCGCATGTTGCGGGCTCGCAACGGCAGTGCGCCAAATCAAATCCGTTAGAACAGCTGAGGGTATGGATAATCGATGCCTCACATATATCACCTACTAGACGAGTCAGAAGCCTTTTCCGAGTTCAAGGGCGGCGCCATTTCCAGGTGGGTAGCGAATGTGCTTAGAGATCGGGAAGAGACTGTCATTTGTCAGTCCTACGATAATTCCTGGGGCTACCCGGCGAACCGGCTAGTTCGTTTGCCGTACTGGAATCTCTACGACCAGGTTCATCCGGCGATATATCGAGCGCCCTGGATGATACAAAGGCCAATTTATCTGCGTGTGCTCCGCCCGGTGCTTGAGAGACTGAATAGAGGGGACATTCTGTACATTCACAACCGCCCCGAATGCGCGGATGTTCTTGCGCCAATTGCTGAGCGACGCGGTATCCGTCTTGTGCTGCATATGCACAATTCACTTCTTCATCCGCGCAGCCTGAAGCATATCCCGGCGCTGGCAGATGTCCCTGTCGTGTTCTGCAGCGAGTTCCTCCGAAAGGAAGCGGTTTCAGCCTACCCAAATTATCTTCGACACACGCACGTAGTCTATAACGGAGCGGATGGGGATAAGTTCCGCGCGGAGGCCCGGACAAAGAAGTCCGTGCCGGAGATAATCTTCACCGGGCGCCTGGTCCCGTATAAAGGCGTGCACGTGTTGTTAGGAGCGATGGATATTCTGCAAAGCCGAGGTATCAAGGCAACGTGCACAATCGTGGGCGGATCTGCGTTCGGCGGTAGCAGACCTACTCGGTACGTGCATAACTTAAGGCGGATACGGCCCAGTAATACAGAGCTTATCGGCTACCGGGCCGGTGTTGAGTTAGCGGATCGGCTCCGTAACGCAGATATCTTCTGCTGCCCTTCGATCTGGAACGATCCTTTTCCCATGTCACTTTTGGAAGCAATGGCAACTGGGCTACCAGTCGTCGCTTCGGAGGCCGGCGGCATTCCAGAACAACTAGCCCACGGAGGAGGAGTCATGGTTCCTCCCGATGACAAAGAGGCTTTGGCAGAGGGTTTGCAGCAACTCCTGGACGATGATTCGTATCGTCAGAGGCTTGGAGGGGAGGCATTACAGGCTTCTCGAGGCCACTTTCTTTGGGACAATACGCGACATCAGTATGACTCGGTAATTCGTGGGTTGGTGTCGTGAGGCACATCGCTCGGTCAGCTTGGACGGGTGCAGCGAGGTTCATGCCGAAAGGCTCTCTCGCCCGCCATTTCGGCTGGATGTTTCTGGGTCAGGGAACGGGCTACCTTCTGAGGGCAGTGTACTTCGTCCTGATTGCCAGGCTGCTGGGTGTTCTCCAGTATGGCGTGGTTGTTGGGGCGATTGCACTTGTAAACATGATCACGAACTATGGGAGGCTCGGGAGCAGCGTCGTTTTTCTGCGCCACGTCTCAGCGGATCGTACTCAGTTTGCCGTCTATTGGGGCAACATTCTACTGGTTACGGTGAGCATGAGCAGCGTGCTGATCGTGGCACTGCATCTCGCCGCCGGCCACCTGATCGCCCCTGCCAGCGCTGCCGTGATCGTACCTACAGCCGTTGCGAGCTGTCTATTTGAACAGCTGACGGTCGGTGCCGGACAGGTGTTTCAGACTTTCGAAAAAATGGGAATTACCGCGACCCTCAACTTGCTTACCTCTCTGGCGCGCACGCTCACCGCGGGCGGTATGTTACTGGTGCTGCACCACGCAACGGCCGGTCAGTGGGTGATAGCCTCCATGGTGGTCTCTGGCGCAGCCGCGATTGCGGCGGTGGTTATGGTGACCATCGACTTTGGATGGCCGCAGATTGAACCTCGGTTGTTCCTGAAGCGTGGCGCAGAGGGCGCGGAGTATGCACTATCTGCGTCAACCGGCAGCGCATATAACGACCTCGACAAAGCAATGCTGAGCCACTTTGGGATGAGTGCTGCAAACGGCATTTACACCATGGCGTATCGTGCCATCGATCTGGCGACGATGCCGGCCGCCTCCATGGAAGCTGCCGCGGAGCCGCGGTTATTCCAACTTGGGGCGACAAGCTTGAGACAGGCGGCGATCTTTGGGCGCCGGCTCCTTAACCGTTCTGTGCTCGTCAGTGCTGCGACGGCAGTGGCGATGTTTGTCCTGGCTCCGTTGATTCCACTGCTCGTCGGGCGTGGCTTCACCGAAAGCGTATCTGCGTTGCGCTGGCTATGCCTGATACCTGTTTTTCGTAGCATTCATGGCGCTACGGGGAGCGTGTTGACCGGCGCTGGGCTTCAGCGATATCGCTCGGTGACACAGGTCATAGCGGCCGGCGGCAATTTTGTATTGAACCTGTGGTTAATACCGACCCATGGTTGGCTTGGTGCGGCATGGGCCAGCTTGGTCACCGACGGGGGACTGGGCGTAATGAATTCTGTAGTGTTGGCTTTCCTGTGCCGATCGGCGGTGCAAGTCAATCTGGGTGAACCGGCGATGAAGCATATCAATTGATCATGACACCATGCGATGCCGGCGGAGTGGTGAATTGTCGGTAGCGACTATCGAGAATGCGAGACAAATAATGTTCCAAATACTTAAAGAAAAGGCAAAACATCACCTGAACCGCCAGCTATCGCAAGCGGCGCGGGATGCCTTTCTACGCCTGGACGCCGATCTGTACAGCTCCACGAAGACGGTCCTCGATTTGTTGGGAGACGGAATAATTCCAGGCACCGTGATTGCGTTCGACGAATTCTTCAATTACCCCGCCTGGCGCGAAGGGGAATACAGGGCCTTTACTGAGTTCTGTCGCGAACGCCAGGCGGAGATGCGGTATTTCGGGTTTGTTGGGCGGGACGAACAGGTAGCCGCAAAGGTCACCGGCGTCGCTCCCGTCTCTGATCCATTTCCAGTCGAGGAATACAATCTCACCCCCGTCGTGACCCGTTAGGTCTCGCGGCCCCGCCAAAGTTGAGGTGCCCTGTGCCCCGTTTTTCATTGATTGTCGCTACGATGTCACGCACAAACGAGCTGAAACGATTCCTCGAATCTCTGACTCAGCAGGATTTTTCGGATTACGAGGTCATTCTGGTGGATCAGAATGATGATGATCGACTCCAGGGGATCATGGATGAGTTTGCCGGCCGCGTACCTCTGCTGCGAATTTCTTCCCCCAAGGGTGCATCCAGGGCACGCAACAACGGCCTTCGGGCGGCTTCCGGCGATCTCATCGCTTTCCCTGACGATGACTGTTGGTACTCTCCGGGTCTTCTTCCGAAGGTCGGTCAGTGGTTTCGAGATCATCCTAAATACTCGATCTTCGCAGTAGGTGCGTTGGACGAGGACGGTGTTCCCAGCGGGAATCGGTGGTTCCAATCCTCGTGTGACCTGCTCCCAATTAACGTCTTCCGAACCACATTTTGTTCTTCCCTGTTCTTCCGTTGGGAGGCTCTTTACGGGAACGCTTTTGATGAAGCAATTGGCCCTGGATCCTCTACCGGATTTGGTTGTGGTGATGAAACCGATCTAGTTTTGAAGGTCTTGAACTCTAGATTTCGAGGACGGTTCGATCGCACCTGGTGCATTGGCCATCCGCGGCGGGATATGCTCTACGACGGTGTCTCTCGCAGCCGGGCCTTCACGTACGGATCTGGCATGGGGTACGTCTTATGGAAGCATTCTCTTTTGTTTCTGTGGATCGGGTTGCTCACTTATGACGTTCTGAGGGGCCTCTTGGTCTTTTCCCGTGGTCGCCCATCCGCGGCTTCACTCTGCTTTGTACACGCCAGTGGACTCCTACGAGGTTTCGCTGCCGGGGTCAGCGCGCGAGCCAGGTTACATGGAGAAGTTAACGTAGAAGCTCCCGAGTAGAGTTTTTTCTCGGTAAGCCGGTTGCCATCGCACTCGAAGCTTTCCATGCTGCAACAAAATGAATGCGCTTGGTCTTAAGAGAGATGATGGGAGTGAAAATGAAGAAAATCCTATTGGTTGATCTCGGCGGCGTTATGGGAGGAGTGGAGTATTACATCGAGACTCTCTCCGACATGCTCAGAGAACGCGCAAATTTAGTTTCTATTTGCGTGCTCCCGGAGTTGGCTCTGCGCTTACGCAGCCTCGGTGTAAAAGTCTATCTGATGCCGGCCTTTCCCCGCTTCAAAGCTCTGCGGTTCCTGCTCGCACTCGTTGCATTTCCCATCGTCATTCTTCGCGAGCGAGTGCAAATCGTGCTTGTGAATGGGTTTTTGGAATCGGTTCTTTTAATACCCGCGCGCCTCTTGGGATGCGATGCAGTTTACGGTCGGCATGGCCCATTTGAGGATCACCTCTATAAGTGGTACGCGAACCCTGCTCGGTATTTCCCCCGCCTGATGTCTCGTCTTTGCGTACGTCTTGCATCGCACGTAATTTGTGTTTCCGAGGATACAAGCAAGGGTGTGCGGAAGGTCGTCCCGGAAGAGCGCACAAGTGTAATCCCGTATTGGGTGCCCTATATGCCGCCTTTTTGTTCCCAGGAAGGACGGCTGGCCACCCCCGCGCATCTTCTCTATGTGGGCCGCCTGGAACGCTACAAGGGGCTTTACCTTCTACTGGAGGCGCTGCGGGAAATACCTAATGTTAGGCTTACAGTAGTTGGGGATGGTAGTTATCGCCACGAATTAGAGCGCCTTGCGCGGGGAATGGACGTTCATTTCGAAGGTTATCAATCACATCCAGCAAAGTTCTTCGCAGAGGCGGACATTTTCGTGATGCCATCATTGGGGCCCGAGGGGTTTGGGATCGTCACGATGGAAGCCATGGCGCACAGCTTGCCTTGTCTCATCAGCGATCTCGATGTCCACCATGAGATCACAGCCGGCGGCACAGCAGCAATGCTCTTTCGCAGCGGAGACCCGGACGACCTCAGGCGGAAGCTCCTGATTATGATCGAAGAAGCGTCTCTTCGCTCCGGATATTCCCAGGCCGCATATCGCAGGGTCAGCGAAACGTACAATCCGGACATTGCACTGAAAGCTTATGAAGTGGCGTTTGGTTTATGACTCTCCTTGGTGCAGAAGGATTTGATTAGCCATCGCGCAGGAACCATAAGGGGGTTCGACAGCATGATGTTTAGCGCAAGGACGTTAGTCATCCGCTCATTATTGCCAGAATGTTCTGAGCGATTGTTGGATGTTGGGTGCGGTCCACTTACCCCGGATTACGCCTACGCAGATAAAGCGTTGCGTGTCACCTGCATCGATTGGAATCTCAAGGCGTCTGGCACCCTTCCGTCCAACATTGAGTGTTTAGATGGCGACTTCACATCTGTCGACCTAGCTCCCAGGACTTACGATTCCATCATAGCCGCGGATGTCTTTGAGCATATCCCCCTCGAGCAGGAGTCGCTGTTCGTAGAGAAATGTGTGTCATCGCTGAGACCAGGCGGTAACATGGTCATCTCCGTTCCTCATCAAGGGACCTTTGCCTATCTCGATCCCTATCAGGTCAAACCCACGGTGCATCGTATGCTCTCGCGGTTGGGTTTGTATAAGGGTATTCACAATGGCTATTGCGATATCCGGAAGGGTCACAAGCATTACGTGCTGCAGGAATTAATCAGCAAATTCAGCCCCTTGCAAGTATCGAAGGTGGCTTATTTTGGTTATGTTTTTGACCCATTACTGTCATGGGCGTTCGCATTGTCCAGGGGTTCGGGTCGAATACCGGGCTTCTCGTGGCTCCAGCGAGCATCCCGTAAAGAGCTTGATCGCGATTACGGACAACGTTCGTTCAACATCGCGGTTAGCTTTTATAAGCCGCCCGTCAGCTGATGATTGGATCATTCGGCGCGGAAGCTACCGCCGCCTCCCGCCGAAGATGGCGTTCTCACAGATTTGGGCGGCTGCACAGGTATTGCCCGAAACCGTTACACAATCACACCGTTGAGGTCTACCGAATGAAGGTCGACGTTCTTGTTGTGGGAGCTGGATTCGCCGGCAGCGTGGTTGCCGAACGATGTGCGTGTGCCGGGATGACCGTCTTGGTAATCGACAAGCGCGAGCACATTGCGGGAAACGCATTTGACGAACTCGACGCTCATGGCGTCTTGATACACAAGTACGGACCACACATTTTCCATACTAATTCCAATTTAGTCTCGGAATATCTGTCGAGATTCACCGCCTGGATTCCCTACGAGCATCGCGTGCTCGCCAAGGTAGATGATGAGTTTTACCCTGTCCCCATCAATCAGACCACGATAAATAGGCTCTACGGTCTTTCGCTCGATGAGGAGGGTGTGGCCGCGCATTACGCCCGTGTGCGGGAAGTACGCGAGCCAATCCGCACTAGTGAGGATTCCGTTCTGGCCAGCGTCGGCCGCGATCTTTGTGACAAGTTCTTCCGCGGATACACACGCAAGCAATGGGGTCTGGATCTGTCTGAACTCAACGCCAGCGTTGCGGCACGGATTCCAGTCCGGACCAACGCCGACGATCGTTATTTCAACGACTCATTTCAGGAGATGCCGGCTGATGGGTTTACCAGGATGTTCGCTCGCATTCTCGATAATCGCAACATCCAGGTCGAGCTAGGCGTCGATTTTAAGGAATTTCGAAAGCAGGTCAGTTGGAATCTGCTTGTTTATACAGGGCCGATCGACGAATACTTTGATTGTTGTTACGGAAAACTCGCCTATCGATCGCTACGTTTTGACCATGAACACCTTCCGGATACCGAGCGCTTTCAGCCTGTCGGAACGGTCAACTACCCCAATGACCATAAATATACCCGTATCACCGAATTCAAGCACCTAACCGGCCAATGCCATCCCAGCACCTCCATCGTTCGTGAATATCCGGAAGACGAGGGGGATCCGTACTATCCCGTGCCGCGCCCCGAGAATCAGGAATTGTATCAACGCTACAATGCACTCGCGGAGCGAGAACGCGATGTACTCTTCGTTGGGCGGCTAGCAGAATATCGCTACTACAACATGGATCAGGTGGTAGCTCGCGCATTGATGGTGTTCGAAAAGATCATTTCGCACACGCGCATTACAAAGTCACATGTCGATTCCATCAAAGCCGCGATCGTCAGATAGAGGAGAGTTCAGGGTGGCAGATAATGTTAAGAGTCGTGTCGCAGTGGTGCTCGTCACCTTCAACCGTAAGGATCTTCTTTGCGAATGTCTGGACGCGCTTCTTGCGCAGACATCACCTGTTAGCACGATCGTGCTGATCGATAATGCCAGTACGGATGGGACGGCCGACTTGCTCGCTAAGAGAGGTTACCTTGACAACGAGGTATGCGACTACGTCCGCTTGCCATTAAACTCCGGGGGCGCAGGCGGGTTCCACGAAGGTGTCAAGCGGGCTTATGAAGCCGGATTTGATTGGTTGTGGTTAATGGATGACGATGTGGAACCCATGCCCGATGCCCTGCACAGGATGCTTTCGCATGCCGACGTGTCTCAGTGCATCCAGGGCTGCAAGGTCTTCAGAGACGGGCAGTCAGAAGATTGGGAGAGATGGGCAAACATCGACGAATCGGGGCGTCGCTCAGCGTCGCTGGAGCCGCCGGATCTGGGATATATCAGGGCAGAGACTGGATGTTTCGAGGGGATGTTGATCAACCGGCAGATTATTTCCGTGATCGGCTTTCCAGATAAGCGCTTCTTCATTGGGGGAGACGATGTTGCATACGGATACCTGGCGAGCAAACACACGCAGGTCATTTACCTTCGCGAAGCGTGTTTCCTGAAAAAGATCAATAAGTTCGGCTATCCACGTTTGCTTGAGCGGATGCGGGATCGTTTCTTCCATCGTCGGTCTCACCGATTTTATTTCCTTTGCGTGCGTAACGAGATTTTGCTGTACGGTTATATGCGCGATAGAGTTCGCGTCAGCCGTTTCTCTCTCCGAATTGGAAAGATGTTGCTCATGCATTCCGTCACGACCCTCCTCTTCGAGCGGAGCCCTTCCAACTTTGTCGCACTTTGGAGGGGCACATTCCAGGGTTACGCGCTTCTGACTTCACCGTTTAGAGAATTCGATCTGGGAACGATTGTGACGAGTTAAAGCACCAAATGCTTTGTAGGCCGGTGTGGGCAACGGTTGGCGTGGGTCAGAGGAAGAGAGACGCTGTGGGCCGGGATTTAGACTAAGCACTAGTGGAGTGTCGCGGAGAAGACGTTACTGATGAAAGAATCGGAGTTGGGGGGAAAAACAGCAGGTCCCTCACGCTGCTTCGCTACGGTTGGAGTTCCTCAGTGCTTCAAGAGCTGAAATACGAGCGCAACGGCACAGTTAACATCGCTCGAAACCTGTAGTAAAGCCCTTCGATGCGATAAGCCAGCGTTTCCTTGGGGCGAAACTCATGCCGCCACCGCCGCCGCCCGTGGCGAAGCCTTCTCTGCTCGGCGGCAGTCAGCTCGGTTTCCGCTTCCAACCGATCGAGCGCGTACATGATCCCTTTGTACATTCTTTCCCGGTCGCGCGACATGCTGTTGGTGTGCCATCGATAGTCGATCACGCAGGCGGGGCTCTGGACGATCGGGTGTCTCTTGGCTAGTCGGAGATACAGCGGGTAGTCCTCGACGATGCGAATGGATTCGTCGAAAAGTCCGGCCTCGACAAAGGCATCTCTGCGAATCATGGCCGCTCCAGGGGTCCCAATGGGGTTCCCTTCGAGGAGCATGAGGAAGTAGTTATTCCGCGGCCTGCAATTGTGCGGCGCTCGAATCTCGCGGCTGGATTCATCGATGAATCGTTGTGCACCGAAGCTAAGAGCCGCCGGTGGGCATTCGGCAAACGCCTTGAGATGCGCCTCGAGCGCTCCGGGCGTCAGTCGGTCGTCCGAATCGAGAAAGACCAGGAAATCTCCGGAACTCTGCCGAAAGCCGAGGTTTCTGGCTGCCGGGCAGCCGCGATTTTCGGTTCTTAGAATGCGGACGTCGCTGCTCTCAGGAAGAACGGAAGTGGCTGGTACGGGAGAACCATCGTCGATCACAATGATCTCGATGTTTGGATGCGTCTGCTGCTGAACGCTTCTCACCGTCTCCGCAATAAAATCTTCCTGCTTATAATACGCAATGATCACGGATACCAATGGACAGAGTGGCTGGGAGGCGCCGGCAGAAAGAGTGTCTGACAGGGAAGCCCGATGCATTCAGTTCCTTAGATTTAGTACTCAGCGTAGAGGGTTAACGTCTTGCCCCCTGCAAGGTCTACTGTAAATCTGCAGTTAGTCGCGTTCAAGCTTTAAGTCAGTGGGAGACACTCTCTCGTTACCGGCTGATCCCTCTTTTAAGGGGATCTTGCGAGGCCACTCGTGGTAAAGTGCGTAAGTATGAAGCAAGCGATGAAATCCATGTTGGACAGTCGCCCGCAGCTGAAGGCATTGACCAATGCTGCTCTTCGCAGCCATCAGCTTATAGCACTCAACTACGCCGTCTCGATGACTCCGCGCTACGGTGGCGCAGCCCATCCGGCGCTCCATGACATGATTGCTGAGGACAGCGACAGCTACCGGGCGCTGTTGAATTCTTTCCTTGTCTACAAAGAGAGACTGGCTGCAACCACGCGGGTGCAGTGGGTAAACGGCTACCTGCCGGGACTCGATTCCATTGCCATCTATTGCCTGCTTGCAGAAACGAACCCGAAGCGCTATGTCGAAATCGGTTCTGGGAATTCCACGCTATTTGCACGGGCGTCGATCCGCGACAACAAGCTGCGAACGCGGATCACGTCAATTGATCCGACGCCCCGCCGAAACATTGAAGATGTGAGCGACGAGATACTCCGGAAGCCCGCCGAGACCATACCATTGGAGTACTTCGGGGAGCTTGAACCCGGCGATATTCTTTTTGTGGACAACTCTCACCGCTGCTTCACAAACTCCGACGTTACCGTCTTCTTTGTTGATATTCTGCCTCTCCTAAACCCCGGGACTTTGGTTCACCTTCACGACATCTGGCTTCCATGGGATTATCCGGCCGACGTAGCCCAACAAGCCTATTCGGAACAGTACTTACTGGCGACGGCCATGCTCATGGGCAGCAGAATCAAGCCTGTGTTACCCAACAAGTTTATCGAGCGGACGCCGGAACTGGTATCGATTCTGGATCCCATACTCAATCTGCTCGGAAACGTAGAGCGCTTAGGCTGTTCTTTTTGGTTCACCACGGTGCCGCGGTAGGGAGCTCGATGCATTCAGTTCCTCAGATCTAGACTCAGCTTAATGGGGTTAATGTCTTGCCCCTGCAAGGCCTAATGAAAATCTGCGGGTCGTCGCCTTCAAGCCTTAAGTCGAGGGGAGACACCCTCTTGTCACGGCCTTTGTGCCGTGAGCAGGAGGACGCGCGCGATGAGATGGCTGGTGTGGATTACCTTAACGTAAGACGAGGCTTGAAAGGGCGACGGAAGAGCATCCCTCAGGGCCTAAAGGCCAGATGCTTGGGCTGTGTTTATGTACGGGCTAGGTCGAGCGCCCCTGGACTCCGTGACGGCCCTATCCTTAGCAGACGGCACCTCGATAGTCGATCACACAAGCAGGGCTCTGAACATCGCAACCGAGTCCGAGTTGCTTTGTAGTTCACTGGATCAGAAACACATTAACGCTCCAAGGTGGCAATACTCCACTCGGCTGAGAGTTCGGGCTGGACGGGTTCGAAATCGACGGAGCGATCGACCAATTTCCTGCTTTTGTCTGGTCGTACTGAGCGCGCCCATAGGTCCACTGCGTGACGACGCGGCTTGCGGATTGCCCTGCTACCTGGATTGGGACTGTATGCGCATTATCCCGATCTCTGTTGATCAAGATGAGCTCGTACGATTGACCGTGCGTCGCTGCGTACGAAGCCAGCCATGGGGCGTTCTCAAGATCGGTCACTACCCGCAGCATCTGCTCGCCCTCCGTGACAAAGCCGCTTTGTGAGAGTATTTGAAATCCTCGCGCCGCCGGCGTTATGTCACCGGCCTTTAGACCCACAACCGTTTCAGCAGGATATGGACCCGTGTAAGTTAAGAAAGATCCGCCACAATCCCACCAGTTATATGAGCTCTCGCCGTTATAGTCATAGTTCCAGATCATGCAAGCATCGCTCATACCCTGCGCATACCAGGTGGCATACTGCACGCCAGCTTGCATGTACTCAGCAAGCAGCATTGTCGTGAGCAATGGCATTACCGCCCCCATGGTCTGACGCGACCATAGATTGCCGTTGACATTCGCGTTCCATTCAGTAATCCAAATCGCGTCGGGGCTCTTTTGAACGTTCAGTAATTCAGTCTGGAGGGCGAGTAGGCTACCTCGCGTGCGACCGACGTGGGAAGTTACACGCTCGGGGTACAACGTTTGTCCATCGGTGATTGGGTCGCTCATTGGATAATTGTGATAGATCACGGCGTCG
>Ga0182024_10007233_pt1 | contig 24009 bp, 21 predicted proteins | sample P32metaG_FD_120480 | JGI IMG/M metagenome (GOLD analysis project Ga0182024, IMG submission 120480) | Permafrost microbial communities from Stordalen Mire, Sweden - P3-2 metaG (Illumina Assembly) | ecosystem: Environmental > Terrestrial > Soil > Wetlands > Permafrost | place: Sweden: Stordalen...
CGTCGATGCGCGTCTGGGTCGTGCTCGGTCTGATCGCCCAGCCGGTGGGCTGGTTCGTGCCGCCCTGGATCAGCACCGGTCAGCCGTTCCTGGCCGCCACGCACGCGTCGGAATACAACGGGCACCTGGGGTCGAATCCGTTTGCCACGGTGATGGGACGGGGTGAGTCGCTGCAACCACTGCCGGCTTTGGGCTCGGCAGTGGTTGCCGTCCTCCTGTCCGTCGCTCTTGCCTGGAGGGGTTTCGTCGACGGGCTGGGGCGGGCGTGGCGTACGCGAGGCCGCTCCGGTCTTGAGGCGGTGCCCCTGGAGGTCTGGTTCGCCGTGGCGATCGTCGGCTGGTGGGTGGTGGTCGTGGGGATGACGCTCGACCACTACCCGGGGCTGCAGCGCTTCTTCCTGCCCGCCGCGGCGCTGACCTGCGTGCTGGGCGGCGCCGGCCTCGCGCGCGTGGCTTGGCTGGTGGGCTCTCTCCTCAAGCGCTCGGCCGCAGTCGCCACCACCGCCGCCGTGGTTGTGGTGCTGGCCGCGCTCGCCGGCTCCTATCACTACGTGTCCCCGCGCATCACCTTCCTGCGCCAGCAGGAGCCACTGGCCGCCACGGCGGTGACGCGGACCGACGAGCTGGGGACGGCGGTGCGCGTGCTCGGCGGCAAGCGGGGGATCCTGCCCTGCAAGTCCAGCGTCGTGACGATCAACCACTCGCTGCAAACCGCTTTCGCCTGGCAGCTGGGGACCACCCTGGAGCGGGTGCAGACCGTTCTGTTCGCTCCCGGGCTCGCGTTCGTGGGCCCGCACGACTCGATCGACGGCGGCCCTCCGCCGATCGCCTTCAAGTACACCGCACACCTTCTTCGGACTGTCGGGGCGTGGAAGATCTACACGGTGTCGCGGGCGGGGCAGCCGCTCGGGAGGTGCGTCGGGGCCTGAAAGGCCGCGATGAAAGGGTGCCTGAGCGGTCTCATGGTGCTCCAGCGCGCAATGTGGACGTCGACTCGCTTCATTGCGCGCTCGGACACCAAAAGCGTGCTCCCACGCGCAAAGAACCGCCGCGCCGTCCACATTGCGCGCTCAGGCACCACCCAGTCTGTTGACCCGCCCCGAACTGCTCCCCTTCACTGCCAGTCGTTGAACCCGAGCAGGCGTCCGACCCAGAACGCAGAATGTCGAACGCATGATCGTCCTCGGCATCGACCCGGGCACCGCCAGCACGGGCTACGGCGTGGTGCGCAGTCAGGGCAACCGCTTCCAGGCTCTGGAGGCGGGGGTGATCGCCACGCCTGCCGGCACGCCCCTGGAGCGGCGACTGGCGGACATCCATGAACAGGTGGGTGAGCTGCTCGACCGCTACGAGGCCGAGGCGCTGGCCGTGGAGGAGCTGTTCTTCGGGGCCAACGTGCGCACCGCGTTCGCCGTCGGCCAGGGCCGCGGCGTGGTGCTGCTGGCGGCCGGCCAGCGCGGCATCCCGACCGCGTCCTACAACCCCCAGCAGGTCAAGGCGGCGGTGTGCGGGAGTGGTCGCGCCGATAAGGACCAGGTGGGCCGCATGGTCGCGCGCCTGCTCGGTCTGTCTGACACGCCCCGTCCCGACCACGCCGCCGACGCTCTGGCCGTGGCCGTCTGTCACCTGAACCGGGCTCCGCTGGCCGCCGCCGTGGGGGCGGCGCGAGGATGATCGCGCTCGTCTCGGGCACCGTCGCCGTGCGCCGCTCCGATCATGTGGTCGTCGAATGCGGGGGCGTCGGGTATCGCCTGGCCGTGTCCAGCGAGACGCTTCGTCACGTCCCGGCCGTGGGCAAGCCGACGATGCTCCACTCCCATTTGATCGTGCGCGATGACGCCCTGGCCCTGTACTGGTTCGCCACCGAGGAGGAGCGCGAGCTGTTCCTGATGCTGCTGGCCGTGCAGAGCGTCGGGCCCAAGGTGGCCCTGGCCGCGCTCTCGGGCGGCCCGCCGCGGGAGCTCCTGGCCGCGATCGCCGGTGGCAACAGCGCCCGCTTCCAGGCGGTGCCCGGGATCGGCAAGCGCACGGCCGAGCGGATCATCGTCGAGCTGCGGGAGAAGGTGGGCACCTCGCTGCCCGAGCACGCCATCCGGGTGACGCGCAGCGATGACCCGCGCGCCCTGGCCCGCGAGGCCCTGGTCGGCCTGGGCTACAGCGTCCAGGAGGCCGACGAGATGCTGGACGAGGCCAGCGGCGAGGGTCCTGAGGAACTGATCGCCTCCGCACTCAGGTCGGCTCGGCGATGAACAGCCGGATGATCCGAGCCGCCGCCTTTCAGGCGAGCCCGGAAGGCGAGCGGCGGCGATGAGCGAGGACGTGATCCGCGTGCAGTCCCCCGTCACGCTGCCCGAGGACGACCTCGACCGCTCGCTGCGCCCCCGCCGCCTGGAGGACTTCATCGGGCAGGAGGCACTCAAGGATCAGCTGACCGTGTCGATCGCCGCCGCCGGCAGCCGCGACGAGGCGCTCGATCACGTGCTCCTGGCCGGGCCCCCCGGGCTGGGCAAGACCTCGCTGGCCCAGATCCTCGCGGCCGAGCTCGAGGTCCCGTTCGTGCCCACGGCCGGGCCGGCGCTCGAGCGCAAGGGCGATATCGCCGCCTACCTGACCGCTCTGGAGCCGCGCTCGGTGTTCTTCGTGGATGAGATCCACCGGCTGCCCCGTGCCCTGGAGGAGACCTTCTACCCGGCCATGGAGGACCGCTGCCTGCCGATCACGGTGGGGCAAGGGGCGGGCGCTCGGGTGGTGACCATCGACCTGCCGCCGTTCACGCTGGTCGGCGCTACCACGCGCACGGGACTGCTGTCCACCCCGCTGCGCGACCGCTTCGGGATCCAGCACCGGCTCGAGCACTACGGTGCCGAGGATCTGGCCCGGATCGTGCGCCGCTCGGCCCGCCTGTTGGGCGTGAGCATCGACGACGAGGGCGCGATCGCCATCGCGCTGCGCAGCCGCGGGACCCCGCGGGTGGCCAACCGGCTGCTCAAGCGGGTGCGGGACTACGCCGAGGTCCGGGGCGCGGGAGTGGTCAGCGCCGACGTGGCCTCCGCCGCGCTCGATCTGCTCGAGGTCGACCACGAAGGCCTCGACCGCCTGGACCGGGAGATCCTCCGGGCGATCTGCGAGAAGTTCTCCGGAGGACCGGTGGGCCTGTCGACCCTGGCCGTGTCGGTGGGGGAGGAGCAGGACACGATCGAGGACGTCTACGAGCCCTACCTGCTGCAGCGAGGGCTGATCGAGCGCACCCCGCGGGGTCGTGCGGCCACCCGGCGGGCCTTCGAGCACCTGGGCCTCGAGCCACCAGGGCCGCTGTCGCTCCTCTAGCCGACCCGGGAGCGCGTCGCTCGGGCGCAACGCGACGTTCATATGGACCTTTCAAAAGCCTGTCTATCCTCACCCATCAATGGCGCACGAGCACTACTTCATCTGCCCGCACTGCGGGAACCGGTCGATGGGCACCGACCGCAACGCCGGCTTCCGGCGTGAGGCGCGCGGGTGCGAGAAGTGCGGCTTCGCCTACCTGTTCGAGCTGCTCGACGACTACTACCCGGCGCCCACCGCCGCCTTCTTCGCCTGCGACAAGACGGGGCGGATCGTCGACTGCGGCCGGGGTTCGTTCGAGCTGACCGGGCTGAAGACGGAGTCGGCGATCGGGCGGCCGCTGGCCGAGGCGCTCAACCTGAGCTTTGAGGACGGCCAGGATTACGTGGCCACCGCCTTGGAATGGGAGGTGCGTGTCAGCGGCAAGACAGCCGAGCTCGATGCCGGGCCAGAGCGGGCCGGTGCCGTGGCCGACATCTTTCCCGCCTACGATGACGAGGAGGGCGGTGTGCTGGTGGTGCTGACGCCCACCAACCACCACTGACGCCCCTGCCTGCAGCTCAAGCCAGACCGTCTAGCATCCTCAAAGCCCGATGACAGATCGCCAGCGCCACGGCCTCATCCTGCTCCTGGTGGCAGGCCTGATCGCCGCTTCGGCAGTGGTCATCGCCACCCGTAAGACGGTTCTGGGTCTGGACCTCAAGGGAGGCGTGGAGCTCGTCTACCAGGGCGAGCCGACCCCGCAGACGCCCAAGGTGACCCAGGCCGCGCTCGACCGAGCCGTGGACGTGATGCGCAACCGGGTGGACCAGCTGGGCGTCAGCGAGCCGGCGATCCAGACGGTCGCCCCGAACCTGATCGACGTCCAGCTGCCCAACGTCAAGAACGTCGCCCAGGCCGAGCGTGAGGTGGGCAACACCGCCCGCCTGGAGTTCTATGACTGGGAGGCCAACGCGCTGATCCCGAACGGGAAGAACGGCGCCGCGGTGACGGTGGCCAGCCAGCTGGCGGCCGACAACCAGAACGCCGTGAGCGTCAGCCAGGGCACTGGAGCTTCGGGGCCCGGGACTAATGACTCTGCCAACGGTGCCATGGGTCTCTATCAGGCGGTCAAGTTCGCCTCGCAGCAGCCCTACGCGTCGAGCAAGGACAACGCCCGCGACGGACCCGAGTACTACCTGTTCGCGGCGCCGGGCAGCCAGGCCTGCGCCGCGGCCGCCAGCGCTGCCCATAAGAAGGTCGTGCCCGGCGCCCACTGCCTGCTGGCCGGTCCACTCGATCCTGGTCCCGTCAGCCGCGCCAACGCGCTGAACCAGCTGTACACCAGCCTGCCCGCGATCGACCGCACCGAGGGTCAGGTGCTGGTCATCCAGCAGGGCACGGTCGTACTGCAGGCCGTGCCGGCGAGCTTCTCGCACTGGCCCAGCTTCGCCACCGACCCCAGCGCCGGCTACTACGTCCTCAGGGACCAGGTGGCCCTGTTCGGCAACGAGATCTCAAACCCGGTCGAGAGCACCGATTCCGGCGGCGGCCCCGACGTCCAGTTCGGGTTCAGCGGCAACGGCGGCAACGCCTTCCAGAGCGTCACCGCGACGATCGCCAGGCGCGGCGAGCTGGTCAGCGTCGGCTCAACGCAGCTCTTCCAGCACTTCGCGACGGCACTCGACCAACAGCTGGTGACGGTTCCGGAGATCGATTACACCCAGTACCCCGATGGCATCACCGGCGGCTCGGGCGCCGACATCACGGGCGGGTTCACGACCACGAGCGCCACCACGCTGGCCAACGAGCTCCGGCTCGGCGCGCTGCCGATCAAGCTCAAGCAGATCTCCGAGTCTCAGGTGTCGGCCACGCTCGGCCAGCAGGCGCTGAACCAGGGCCTGATCGCCGGACTCGTCGGCCTGGCCGTGGTGGCCCTGTTCCTGCTCACCTTCTACCGCCTGCTGGGGGTGATCGCGGTGGGCGGCCTGGCCGTGTACGGCGTCTACTTCTACGGGCTGATCAAGCTGATCCCGATCACGCTCAGCCTGGCCGGAATCGCCGGCCTGATCCTGACGATTGGTGTGGCGGCGGACGCCAACATCGTGATCTTCGAACGCGTGAAGGAGGAGATCCGAGGCGGCAGATCGATCCGCCAGGGGATCATCATCGGCTACCGCAAGGGCCTGACCGCGATCATCGACGCGAACGTCGTGACGATCATGACGGCGTTCATCCTGTTCGTGCTGGCCACCGCCGACGTCAAGGGGTTCGCCTTCACGCTCGGCGTGGGCGTGTTCGTGTCGCTGTTCACGGCGGTCATGGCCACGCAGGCGATCCTCATGACAATGGGCAACTCGCGCCTGCTGCGCAGCGCATCGGCGCTGGGGGCCGGCAAGCCCAAGCGCCAGTGGCGCTTCGACTTCATGGGGGCCAGCCGCTACTTCTTCACGATGTCCGGCACGATCCTGCTGGTCGGCGCGCTGGCCATCGGCGGGCGGGGGCTCAATCTGGGCATCGACTTCACCTCCGGGACCCAGATCTCTGTCGGCCTGAATCATCCGGCAACCGCCGCCCAGGTCCGCTCGGTGATGGCCTCGGTGGGCGAAGGCAACGCCACCGTCCAGCAGGTTCACGGCAGCCACACGCTGGGCCCCTACGCCTTCCAGATCGCCTCCAAGTACCTGAGCAAGACCAAGTACGACAACGTGCGCACCGACCTGGGGAACAAATTCGGTGGTATCCGCACCAACTCCACCGGCAGCCAGGACCTCAATTCCACCTCGGTGGGGCCGACGTTCGGCGCCTCGATCGCCCACAGCGCGCTGATCGCGATCATCGCCTCGCTGCTCGTCATCTCGGTCTACGTGGCGCTGCGCTTCGACTGGAAGTTCGCCGTTCCCGTGCTGATCGCTCTGGCCCACGACCTGCTGATCACCAGCGGCGTTTACGCGCTGACCGGAAGGGTGGTGACGGCTGACACGGTCGCGGCCCTCCTCACCATCTTGGGCTACTCCCTGTACGACACGATCATCGTGTTCGACCGGGTCAGAGAGAACATCCCGCGGATGCCGCGGGCGACGTTCTCCCAGATCGTCAACCGCTCGATGTCCGAGGTGCTGACCCGATCGCTGGCCACGACGTCGTGCACCCTTTTGCCGATCATCGCGCTGCTGCTGTTCGGCGGCTCGACGCTCAAGGACTTCGCCTTCGCGCTGCTGATCGGCGTGGCCTCGGGCGCCTACTCGTCGATCTTCATCGCCTCGCCGGTGCTGATGCACTGGAAGGAGCGCGAGTCGGGCTACCGGGCTCGCCGGCACCGGGTCGTGACCGAGCTCGGCTACGTTCCCGCCTACGCGGCGGCGGCCGCCGACGTGGAACCCGCCAAGGCCCGCGCGCTTCGCACCGGACGCCTGACACAGCCGAACGCCGAGAACGTCTCCTCGGCCGAGTTTGAGCAGATGAAGCGGGAGCTGGGCCTGGAGGTGGAGGAGCAGCGGACCTCGCGCCGCTCCACCTCGGCGCTGGCCAAGCGCCTGGCCCACACCGAGGAGGAGGCCCCGCCAGCCCCGAAGGCCCGCCCCCCCGCTCAGCCGCGCCCCAGCCGCCGGGCCAAGGCCGCGCCGTCTCCTACGCCCCCGCCGGAGCCGCAGCCCAAGCCGACCAGCGACGGAGATGACTTCACCCCAGCCCCCGACGTGGCTGAGAACGAGGGAGTCGCGCACATCCCCAAGAGCCAGCAGCGTCCGCCCAAGCAGCGCTCGCGCAACCGCCGTCACGGGAGGAATCGCTGATGGGACTCCTGGCCTGGGCGATGATGGGCATTGCCCTGTGGCACTTCACGATCTGGCTCCCGGACCGCTACTGGGGCGGGATCGTGGGAGCGTTCGTGGGCGCCGTGATCGGGTCCTCGCTGTTCGGATGGGCGGTCAACGGGTTCGTGATCACCGGCCGCCACAACACGCATCTGTTCACTGCCGTCGAGGCGATTCCGGGCGCGCTGATCGGGATCGGCCTGGTGTACCTGGAGGGCGTGCGGCGCGAACGCGCCACCCAGAGCACCCGCCTGGGCCTGTAGGCTCCGCGCCATGGGGCTGCTTGATATGGCCTTTGCTCCGCTTCGAGCCGCGCTGTCCTCCGTCGAGCACGAGGCGGCCGGCGAGGTGCGCGACATCGAGCACGTCCAGCACCGGGTCCTCGATGCCGCCGAGGCGATCCGCGACGCCACCGAGTCGATCGAGTCGCACGTGGAGGTGATCGAGACGTTGGCCACCTCGATCAGCCCGCTGACCGAGTCGGTCAACCGCCTCACCACGGAGCTGGTCGAGCTCAACCGGACGCTCGCTCCCGTGGCCGGCGCCGAGCGCGAGGTGTCTCGCCTGGAGCACCTGTTCGGGCGCCGGCGCCGACCGGCCGGCGAGGCCGAGGCCACCGCCCCGGCCGGCCCGCCGCCGGCTGCCCCGCCCGGCGCCGGCGATCCCCCGAGCTGAGCTCCGGTCGTTCCGTCAGGCTCGGGCCGTAGGCTCGGGCCGCGATGGCAGAACCTGCGCTCCTCCTCCAACCCCCATCACCGGCGCGCCCGGGGGCGCGGACCCAGCGGGTGGCACGGCGGATAGTGGTGCCCCCGTATGACCTCGCGGCGGCGCTGAGGCTGGAGCAGAAGCTCGGCCTCGGCCACGTGCTGGCCCAGGTCCTCGTCCGCCGCGGCTACGGCGATCCCGAGCGCGCCCGAGAGCTGCTCGAGCCCAGTGAGCAGCATCCGCCGGACGCCTTCGCGGGGATCGACAGCGCGCTTGAGCTGATCCACGGCCACCTCCAGGCGGGTAACCGAATCATCGTCCACGGCGACTACGACGTCGACGGCGTGTGTGCCACCACCGTGCTGGTCCGGGCACTTCGCTCGCTGGGCGCTCAGGTGAGCCATTTCATCCCCAGCCGCAGCGATGACGGCTATGGCCTGTCGGCCGCCACGGTCGAGCGGCTGGCCGGGCGGGGCACCGGGCTGCTGATCACCGTGGACTGCGGGATCACCGCCGTCGAAGAGGTGGCAGCCGCTCGGGCCGCCGGCCTGGACGTGCTGATCACCGACCACCACAGTCCTCGCGCCGATGGGCAGCTGCCCGACTGCCCGATCATCCACCCGGGCCTCTGCGGGCATCCGTCCGCCACCCTGTGCGGGACCGGCGTGGCCCACAAGCTGGCCGAGGCGCTCGAGGCGCCCACAGCGGCCGAGGACCTGGAGCTGGTGGCGCTGGCCACGGTGGCCGATCTGATGCCGCTGCAGGGGGAGAATCGCCGCCTGGTTCGCCAGGGCCTGGCCCAGTTGGCCGGAACCGCCCGGCCCGGCCTGCGCGCGCTGATGGAGGTCTCGGGCACCGATCCCAGCGCCCTTGACGCCGGTGCGCTCGGCTTCCGTCTGGCGCCCCGGATCAACGCCTCGGGGCGCCTGCGCCGGGCCGACGCGGCAGTTGAGCTGCTGCTCACGGAGGACCCTGGCCGGGCCCGGGAGATCGCCGACGAGCTGGACCGGCTGAACTCCGAGCGCCGGTTCGTCGAGCAGCGGATCGGCTGGGAGGCCGAGGCCCTGGCCGCCGAGCTGGGCGAGCGGCCCGCCTACGTGCTGGCCGCGCGTGGCTGGCATCCCGGGGTGATCGGGATCGTGGCCTCGCGGATCGCCGAGCGCTACCACCGTCCGGCCATCCTGATCGCGCTCGATGAACATGATCCGAGCGCTCCCGGGCAGGGATCAGGTCGGAGCATCCCCGGCTTTGACCTGCTGGGCGCGCTGGATGTAGCCGCACCCCATCTGATCCGCTACGGGGGTCACCGGGCGGCGGCGGGGCTGAGCGTCAGCCCCGAGCGGATAGAGGCGCTGCGCGAGGCGATCGAGCGCCACGCCGAGGCGGTGCTGACGCCCGATCTGCTCCAGCCGGTGGAGCGCGTCGATGCCGTGGTGTCCGGTTCGGAGCTCACGCTCAGCCTGGCCGAGGAGCTGCTGGCGCTCGAGCCCTGCGGGCTGGGCAACCCGGGCGTCAAGCTGCTGGTCACCGGCGCCCGGTTTGACTGCGTGCGGCCGATGGGGGAGGGCAAGCACGCGCGGTTCGCCGTCAGCTCGGGCGGCGTCCGGGCGGCCGCCGTGTCGTTCGGCTGCGACGGTCAGGTGGTGGGTGGCGATGGCGACCCCGTGGATGCCACCTTCCGGCTCGAGCGCAACATCTGGCAGGGCCGAGTGGAGCCGCGGCTGGTGCTGCGCGAGGCGGCCGGCTGCGCTCCCGGCCCGATCCACACGCTGGGGGAGCCACGGGACTACGTCACGGCCGTGCTGGCCGAGCTCGAGCGATCGCTCGAGTCGCCGCCGGTGAACACACAAGTCACCGGCGGCGGGAAGACCGTTCTTGACCGCCGCGGTGAGAGCCCGCTGGCCGTGATCACCGACGCCCGTGCCACCGCCGGACCAGAAGGCCTGCTGGTGGTGTGCGCGGACACGCCGCGGCGCCTGACGGGGCTGGCCGAGCGCACCGGCGACTTTCACCTGACCTCGTTCGGCGCCCTGGTCGAGCGCCCGGAGCTGGCCGAGACCTTCAGCCACCTGGTCGTGATCGACCCGCCGGCACTGCCCGCCGCTGAGGCCGTGATCGCCGGCGGAACCGGCTATATCCACCTGGCCTGGGGAGACGCTGAGCTACGCTTTGCTCAGCAGATGCACGAGCTGGAGTACGAGTTGCGTCCTTCGCTCGTGACCCTCTACCGGAGCCTGAAGCTGCGGGGGAGGGCCTCCGGCGAGGAGCTCGAGCACCTGCTCCGCGGCGAAGGACCGCATCCGAGACCGCCCGGTCTGGCCGGGCGACTGATCAGGGTCCTGGCGGAGCTGGAGCTCGTCAGCCTCGAACCGGAGCTGCCGGCCCTGGCCGTCCGGAACGCCCCAGCCACCCAGCTGGAACGTTCGCCGGCCTACCGGGTCTACAGTGAGATGTACGAGGACGGACTGAGATTCCTGAACCGAGCAAGAGCCCGCGCAAGCGCCTGAGCACCGCCACCAAGGGCGGTGCCGCCACTGCCCCCGCGCCTGATCACGTGGACAGCTCGCGCGCGCCGGTAGACCAGCTGCCGGCCGGCAACGGCAAGGTGGCAGCACCGGCCGTCAAGCGGGCAGAGCTCACCGAGACTGAGCGCTCGCTGCTCTCTGATCTGTTCGCGATCATCGAGGAGCACGCCGACCAGGCGGCCGTGCAGATCGACCGGGACCGCGTGGAGGAGGCGTTCGTGTACGCCTGCGTGCACCATGCCGACCAGCGGCGGCGCTCGGGCGAGGACTTCATCATCCACCCGGTCAGCGTGGCCAAGATCTGCGCGGGCATGCGGCTGGACACCGAGACGCTGTGCGCGGCGCTCCTGCACGACACCGTCGAGGACACGAGCGCGTCCCTGGAGGACGTGCAGGCCGAGTTCGGGGAGGAGATCGCCGGGCTGGTCGACGGCGTGACCAAGCTGACCGGCCTGACCTTCCAGTCCCGCGATGAGGCCCAGGCCGAGAACTACCGCAAGATGATGGTGGCGATGGCCTCGGACATCCGGGTCATCCTTATCAAGCTGGCCGATCGGCTGCACAACATGCGCACGATCGACGCCATGCCCAAGCAGAAGCAGATCGAGAAGTCGCGCGAGACGCTCGACATCTACGCCCCGATCGCCCACCGGCTGGGCATCCACGCGATCAAATGGGAGCTGGAGGACCTGGCCTTCCAGGCTCTGCACCCGCGCAAGTACAACGAGATCAAGAGCATGGTCGCCCAGCAGCGGGACGAGCGCGAGCGCTACGTCAACCAGGCCGGCGAGTACCTGCACAAGGAGCTGGCCGAGCTGGGGATCGATGCCGAGATCTCGGGCCGGGCCAAGCACTTCTATTCGATCTACTCGAAGATGACCAAGAAGGGCCGGGAGTTCAACGAGATCTACGACCTCACCGCGATGCGCGTGATCGTCGGGTCGGTGAAGGACACCTACGGCGCGGTGGGCGTCATCCATTCGCTGTGGAAGCCGCTGCCCGGGCGCTTCAAGGACTTCATCGCGATGCCCAAGTTCAACATGTACCAGTCGCTGCACACGACCGTGATCGGGCCCGAGGGGCAGCCGCTGGAGATCCAGATCCGCACCGGGGCGATGCACGACCTGGCCGAGTTCGGGATCGCCGCGCACTGGATGTACAAGGAGAAGCGCCCGGGCGGATCGGCCACCGAGCAGCGCGGGGCGGGCGGGTCCGATTCCAAGCTCAAGTGGCTGCGCTCGCTGGTGGACTGGCAGAAGGACATGGCGGACCCCAAGGAGTTCGTGGAGACCCTCAAGGTCGACCTGTTCGAGGACGAGGTGTTCGTGTTCACGCCCAAGGGCGAGGTCAAGTCGCTGGCCTCGGGCGCCACGCCGCTGGATTTCGCCTACGAGATCCACACCGACGTCGGGCACCGCTGCGTGGGCGCCAAGGTCAACGGCAAGATCGTGCCGCTCTCCTACCAGCTGCGCTCGGGCGACATCGTCGAGGTGCTGACCTCCAAGCGCGAGCGCGGTCCCTCGCGGGACTGGCTGGCGCTCGTCAAGACGACCCGGGCGCGCAACAAGATCAAGGCCTGGTTCAAGGCTGAGTCGCGGCGCGACACCGAGCATTCAGGCCGGGAGTCGCTCCAGGAGCACCTCAAGAAGCAGGGCCTGCCCTCGCAGAAGATCGTCTCCTCGCCGCTCTTGGCCGACGTGATCCGCGAGATGGGCTTCCGCAAGGCGGAGGACTTCTACATTGCGCTGGGCGCGGCCAAGATCTCGCCCAAGGTCGTCGTCAACAAGGTCATGCAGCGCCTCAAGCAGGGCGAGGCGGCCGAGTCCGAGCCCACGGCGGCCAATGACCTGCTCTCGACCAGCCGGCGCCGGTCCCGGCCAACCACCTCCTCGAGCCGCTACGGGATCGTCGTCGAGGGGATCGACGAGGTCATGCTGCGGATGGCCAAGTGCTGCCGCCCGGTGCCGGGCGACCCGATCGTCGGCTACATCTCACTCGGTCGCGGCATCACCATCCACCGCGACGACTGTCCCAACGTCGCCGTCCTGCGCAAGGACCCCGAGCGCTTCACGCCCGTGTCCTGGGACGGCGACGCCGAGACCTCGTTCCGGGTGGAGCTCGAGGTGCAGGCCTGGGATCGCCACCGCCTGCTGGAGGACATCTCGCGGACGCTGGCCGAGGTTGGGATCAACATCGTCGAGATCTCCGGCATGGTCAACCACCCGATGGTGCGCGACAAGTTCGTGGTCGAGGTGGGGGACACCCGCACACTGGATCACGCGATCAACAGACTGCGCAACATCGAGGGCGTGTTCGACGCCTATCGGGTCACGCCGGGCGCCGGGTAGGCGCTCGCCTGCGCGGCAGCCGCCGCGCGCACCCTGACCTGTGGATGAAAGTGTCGCCCTAGCGACACTTTGATCCACCGCTCCCGCGGAGCGGCTGGCAGGCTGACCTGTGGATGAAAATTGGCCTATAGGTCAATTTCTATCCACGATAGGTGTCTCACCGCTCCAGCCCTCGCTCCTCTCGCCGCGACGACGGTCCCAGCACGCGCGTCACCTGAGCCCGCGAGCTGGGCGTCTTGACGATCACCACCGCCTCGCCAGTCTGCAGCGTTCGCACCCGGTCGGGTTCGATCACGTACCGGTCGACCTGGCGGAGGCTGCCCTGCGCCAGATGCTCGCCGCCCCAGCGCCCCTGCCGCACCTGGTAGCTGCGCTCCCACTCCCTGACCGTCCCGGCCAGCTGAGCCACCGTCTCGGCCGAGCGGGGAACGTCCTGGCGGTGGGCGATCTTGACTGCCGTGTTGCCCAGCACCTGGTCCTTTACGCCGCGACCTGAGCGATCGAGGTCGGCCAGCTCCTGGGTGGCCAGCAGCACGCTCACTCCAGCCTCGCGCCCCCGGGCCATCAGCCCCATCACGTTGTCGGAAGCCAGTGCCGAGAACTCGTCGATTCCGACGACGGCCGGCGTCTGACCGCCGTCGCTCAGGCGGTGACCGGCGGCGGACACGAGGTCCTGCACGACCAGGGTGCCGAGCTGAGCCGACAGGTGGCCGTAGGTGCTGGAGTTGAGGCTGAACAGGACGACCTCGTCGCCCGACAGGGCGGAGCGCAGGTCGATACCGCTTCCCGAGCCGTCGTCGTTCAGATACCGGCCGGTGTGGGACTCGCTGATGATGGCCAGGCGCGAACCCAGTCCTCGGACCGCGCTCAGCTGATCCGGCGTCAGCGAGGCCACGTAGTCGGAGACCCGGGCGGCCTGGTCAGGGGGCAGCCGGCGCGCGGTCACCGCCAGGCGCACCGGGTCGAGAGCTTCGACGACTCGGGCCAGGGTCACCGGTCCGCCGGTGAGGTCCGCCTGCAGGACCTGCAGCGCGGTCTGGACGTAGCGCTCGGCCGCGCGCTGGTAGTGAGGCTCGCTGAAGCGCTCGGTGGAGATCAGTTTGTCCTTGAGCTCGGTGGCGTTGCCGTGGGCCAGCGGGTTCCACAGCTCGGGGCCGTCCAGGCTCCAGCAGCGAAACGGCCGTCCCGCCGCAGCGGCCGCGTCGCGCAGGGCGGCCGCGAAGGCGGGCGAGCTCTTCAAATCGATCGCCACGACTCCGTGGCCGCGCTCGATCTGGGCGGCCAGGATGGTCAACAGCGTGGTCGACTTGCCGGCTCCGGTGGCGCCCAGGATCAGCCCGTGCGCGGCGAGCTGACCCTTTGAGAGCTCGACCGCCCGTCCGGCTTCATCGAGGCCCAGAAGCACAGGCCCCGAGCCGCTGGAGGCGCGAGCCACGGCCGGTTCGGCCTGCCGTGTCTGCTGGACGCGGCGGTACAGCCGGAAGGCCATTTTGATCGCCACGGCCACCGCCAGCCCAACCGTCACCGACGCGGTGGGGACAAGCAGCAGGCCGACGAACGCCGGACCGAGCCACCAGGGGCGGCGACGCAGCCGGGGTGGGGGAGGCGGCGAGCTCACAGCTCGGCCGCCGCGCTGCGGGACTGCGCGGTCCGGGTTCCCGTTCGCCCGGGCTGCCGCGCCAACGTGCGCCCAGGCGGCCGCGTCGCGGTCCGCCCAAGTGCGCGTGTCGCCACCCGTCCCGGCTCCGGCGCCCCCTCCGGCGATCCGGGCGCCAGAAGCTGGACGCTGACCCGATCGCTGACCCCCATCCGACGGGCCGCGTCCTGCACCCGCCGCCCGAGCGGACCGCGCGGACACAGGTAAAGCACCCCGTCGACGCGGGGATCGGCCGCGTAGCCGAGCATGATCCGCTCTAGTCTCCGCCGGCCCTTGCCGGTCAACTCGAGCTCGACCGCCACCCGGTGGCCGGTGGCGGTCTCGAGCAGCAGATCCGGGTAGTGCAGGCGCCCGCCGCCGCCCACGCCGACCCCGTACGTCCGACCCGGGGTGGGATCACGCCGGTCGGCCGAGCGCATCGTGCGCTCGGAGACCACCTCACGCAGCTCTCCGAACTCCCCGCCCCGGGCGGCCAACCACAACCACCCAAGCCCCACATCGTGGCGGTAGCCCTTCAGATCGACGGTCGGGGCGGGCAGGCGATGCTCGATCGCTCCGAGACCCTGCCGGGTGGTCCAGCAGGCGGCCGGCTGGCCCTCGAAGATCTTCTGGCGGGCAACGAGACCCGCCTCGGCCAGCCTCCGAATCCGTCGCTCGGTCGCCTGCGGGCTGCCGCCGAGCAGCGCCTGCACCTGCCAGGTGATGGCCACCCGGTGCTCGGCCAGGAACTCCAGTGTCTGGATCTCCTCGCTGCCCAGGATCGCCCGCTCCATCTCCTACAGAGCCAGATGCGCGACTCGATTCACCCCGCGCCGCCGCCGAGCAGCGGCACAGGGTGAACCTACCGACAACTCAGCCGGCTACGGAGCCGGGAAGGACCGCAGCAGCGGCGCAATCGGCGCGATCGGGGCGTCCTTCGCGCTGATCCGAGTCGCGGCACCGTGGCGGACGCTGGCGGTCGTCGTGGTGTTGCAGCCGTCGACCAGCACCCAGGCGCCCACATCTCCGCCCGCCGGCGGCTGGCTGATCGCCTGGGTCAGGAAGGAGCTACTCCCATTGTCATTTGAGAATTCGTAGCCGGTCCCGGGAGTGCCCGACGGGTCCCCGTACAGCGTGATCGGCGCCTCGAGCAGGCAGCTATTCAGTGATTGGAGCTCGCGTTTGTCCCTCTTGACCGTCTTCGACAGCTTGTTGACTTGCTTCTGCAGGCACTGCACCGTCTTGCAGTTGGCTGCGCCGGCCGGGGCAGCAGCCGCCAACCCAACAATCGCCGAGATTCCCAGCGCGACCGCGACGGCCCTAATCCCCGTCATAGCTCAACCCTTCCTCGGGTGCCGCGCCCTCGTAGCGCCGCACGGTCGACCGATGATGGCCTGTACCCGAAGGCCGGTCAAGCCGCGCACGGCAAACCGACCTCGCCGCTCAGAGTCCCGGATGGGGCAGCGAGCTCGTGTTCACGACCTCGAAGTCGCGCCCGCTCAGACGGTCGAGGAGGTGCAAAGCGCTGTTGTTCCAGTGCCGGTTGGGAGCCCCCGAGATGTACCAGGGCGAGCCGTTGTCGGCCAGGATCATCCCGTAGGTCTTGAGCGCCTGGGCGACCACGCGGGCCTGGTAGGGCAGCCCGGTGATCTTGACGCTGGACTTGAGCCTGACCCGAAGCCCCATCGGCGGCGCCCACCGCGCCGAGCAGGTGCTGGCCTCGTGGCGAGCGGGATAGACGTACCGCGGTGCCGTGCACGGGGCCGTGAAGCGCAGCGCGTGGTTGATCGAGCCGCGGGCCACGTCGCTGTAGCGGGCCAGCCCGGGGAGGATCGGCAGGCCGGCCGCGTCCGCCGAGGTCCAGCCGGCCGGCCGCAGCGCATTGGACCGGAGGTTGAAGACGGCGCCGGATCCCGCTGTCCAGTAGCGACCGTGATCATGGGGGTAGGCGTCCCACAGCTCGTAGTCCTTGCAATTGGAGCGATCGACCACGATCACGTGGCGATCGCCGGTGGCGTGAGCGCCGCCCTCGATCGGCGCCTTCGCCGGGATCGGGTACGGCCCCCGGTTCGACTGGGACGCGTACAGGAAATGCACCGGCACCCGGCGGGTGCGGCTCGACACCACCGTGTACGGGATGCCGTTGGGGGCGCCGTCGTACACCGTCCCAAAGTCCGGATGCACCGGCTCGCCCAGGCCGATCGCGGCGATATAGCGCGACGAGTTGGCAGCCACTGGCAGCTGGTTGACCCGCTGGTTCCACGGGTTGTTGGCCGGGAAGATCGGACAGTTGCGGGCGCCGGGCAGCGGGTGGGCGCCGCTGAGGGCGGGAACCGCCACGCCGACCCCAGCGCCCAGCATCAGGATCCCCAGAGCGGCCCGCCTTCTCCGCCGCATCAGGACACTAGGCCACCACGAGCAGGCCGTGGCGCCTGACGGAGAAATCGATCGCCGCCATCTCCCCGATGTAGTCCCCGTCCACCTGCACCGGCAAGGGCCGCCCATCGGTCGACTGCACCCGCAGTTCGGACAGCCCGGCGAACGCGTGCATCTGGCCGTGGGCGGCCACCCGTGCCCGCCGCGACAGCGCTCGGAAGGTCACCCCGGGGATGTCGATCGGCAGCGCTCGCTTCATGATCACGCCGGCCAGGTCACCGCTGTCGAGCGTCGCTCCCTGTTCTGCCTCGATCGCCCGCTTCCCGAAGTAGGTGTACGGATTGGCGTTCTGGATCAGCGCGGTGACGCCCTGCACCCGCTCGCCGCCCAGTTCGGCCTCCAGGTGCGGCGGCCGGCGCAGATAGCGTCCGGTCAGCGTCTTCGTGGCCACCCAGGCGTAGTAGTACTCACCTGCGCGCGCCTTCAGGCGCGGGTGGGCATCGACCTTCTCCACCACGCTGGCATCGAGTCCGACGCCTGCGGAGAAGGCGAAGTACCGCGAGCCTGCGCGTCCCAGATCGACCGGTCGGGGCCGCCAGTCGTCGGCCAGCGACAGCAGGTGCTCGGTGGCGTCGACCACGTCGGTGGGGATGCCCAGGATCCGGCAGTACACGTTGGCCCGCCCGCCGGGCAGGCAGGTGAGCACGGTCTGTGAGCCGGCCAGGCCGTTGGCCGCCTCGTTGACCGTCCCGTCCCCGCCGAAGGCCACCACGACGTCGTAGCCCTCGCGAGCCGCCTCGCGGCACAGGTCGGTGGCGTGCTCGCGCCGTTCGGTGTCGATCGCGTCGACCTGGTAGCTGCCCCGCAGCGCATACACGACGAGGTTCTTCAACCGGTCCGACACAGTGGTCGCATACGGATTGACGATCACCAGCATGCGCCGGCTGGGCGTGCCCCCTTCCAGCCCGAAGCGAGACTCCAAGCGCAGCTCCGGATCTGTGGAAGCCGTGCTCATGCTGGGTGGCAGGTTAGAGCCTTCCGAGTTGGGGGCGGATTTGTCGGGTATACTTGAGCGCACATAGCAGTACGCATCCAGAGGGGTGGAGGGAATGGCCCTACGAAACCCCGGCAACCTCCCGCAAGGGAACGGTGCCAATTCCATCAGGCTCCAACGACAGGCCTGGGAGATGTGGACAGGGCGGTTTCTCTGACCTCCGACCACTAAATCCCGGCGGAGGTTTTTTCATATGCCGCCAGAATCGCTTCGCTGTAAGGAATGCAGGACCGAGTACCCGCTCGAGGCTCGCTACGTATGCGAGCAGTGCTTCGGTCCTCTGGAGGTCGCCTACGCGCCGCGCCAGGACGCCGACCCTGATTCGCTCAGGCGCCGCATCCAGTCCGGTCCCTACTCGATGTGGCGCTACTCGGACTTCCTGCCCGTAGCGCCGCCCATGTCCGCGCTGCAGGCCGGGTTCACGCCGTTGCTCCGCGCTGACCGTCTCGCCGAGCAGCTCGGCATCCGCGAGCTGTGGATCAAGAACGACGCCGCCAACCCGACCCACTCGTTCAAGGACCGCGTGGTGTCGGTGGCCCTGACCCGGGCCCGCGAGCTCGGCTTCAAGACGATCGCTTGCGCCTCTACCGGCAACCTGGCCAACGCCGTGGCCGCCCACGCCGCCGCCGTGGGGCTCGAGTCATACGTGTTCATCCCCCACGACCTCGAGGAGCCGAAGGTCCTGGCCACCGGCATCTACGGCACCAACCTGGTGGCCGTGCGCGGCAACTACGACGACGTCAGCCGCCTGTGCACCGAGCTGTCGGCCGAACACGACTGGGCGTTCGTGAACATCAACATGCGGCCCTACTACGCCGAGGGCTCGAAGACGCTGGCCTTCGAGATCGCCGAGCAGCTGAATTTCGAGCTGCCCGATCGGATCGTCGTGCCGATCGCCTCCGGGTCCCTGTTCACGAAGATCGCCCGTGGCTTTGACGAGTGGATCGAAGCCGGGTTGCTGAGCGGGCAGGCCCCGGTGTTCAACGGCGCCCAGGCCGACGGCTGCTCGCCCGTGGCCACCGCGTTCCAGGACGGCCAGGACTTCTGCCGCCCGGTCAAGCCGAACACGATCGTCAAGTCGCTGGCCATCGGCAACCCGGCCGACGGGCCCTACGCGCTGGACCTGGCCCGCCGCACCGGCGGCTCGATCGACAGCGTCAGCGACGACGAGGTCCGCGAGGGCATCCGCCTGCTGGCCACCACGACCGGCATCTTCACCGAGACCGCCGGCGGAGTGACCGTCGCCGTGCTGCGCAAGCTCGCCGAGCGCGGCGACATCGACACCTCCGAGCGCGTGGTGGCGGTGATCACCGGCGAGGGTCTGAAGACGCTCGAATGCGCGCGCGGGACGTTCGAGGCCTGGCAGATCGAGCCGTCCACGGACGCCTTCGAGGCCGCCAGGGAGCGTCTTGTCGTCACGGCCTGATAAGTATGTGCGCCACATGGCGGTGAGCGTCAAGATCCCCACGCAGCTGCGGGCCGCCACCGAGGGCGAGGCCGTGGCCTCGGTCGACGGCGACACGGTCGGCGAGGTGCTCGACTCGCTGTACGAGCGCTATGGCGAGCTGCGCACCCGGATCGCCGAGGACGGCGGCCTGCGCCGCTTCGTCAACGTGTACGTGGGCGGCGAGGACATCCGATTCCTGGCCGGCCTCGACACGCCGGTCAGCGACGGCGACGAGGTGACGATCCTCCCAGCCGTGGCCGGCGGCCGCTGAGCAGCGTTTCTCGCCTGCGGCTGACTTTGAGTTCAGCCGCAGGCCCACCTGCCCGCTCCGTCTGGCACTCTGCTCGCATGGCCACCACGGCTTCCGAGCGCCCTGAGTCGCTGTGGCGGATCCCTCACATCCTTGATTACCGAGCCCCCGCCTGGTTCGAGCGGCTGCCTCGGTGGGCTGCCACTGGCGGGGTGCTGGTGTTCTTCTTCGCCATCTCGGCGTTCATCCGTCTGCACTACCTGGACGGTGAGCTGTGGGCCGAGGAGGGAGCCACCGTCGGAGTGGCCACCCACTCGCTCACCCAGATCCCCGGAATCCTCTGGGACGGGGGAGGGGCGCCGCTCTACTTCTGGCTGCTGCATGTGTGGATGGACGGGTTCGGCAACAGCGAGATCGCCGTCCACGCCATGTCCGCCCTGGCCGGCCTGCTCACCATCCCAGTGGCCGCCTGGCTGGCCTGGGGACTGTGGGGCAGGCGGGCCGCCTATCTGGCCGCCGCGCTGTTTGCCTTCAGCGGGTTCCTGACCCAGTTCGCCGAAGAAGCCCGGCCCTACGAGCTGATGGGACTTCTCGGGCTGCTGGCGGCCGGCTCTTTCCTCCATGTGTTCGTCTACCGGCGCCGACGCGGTTACCTGCCTCTGTTCACGGTCAGCCTGATCCTGCTGGCCTATACCGACTACTGGGGCTTCTTCTTCTGGGCCGGGGCGGGGCTGGCACTGATCGTCCTGTGGCGGCGGGCCGAGGACCGACCGGGGATCCTCCGGGATGCCCTGATCGCCTACGGGATCGCGGCCGTCGTGTTCCTCCCCTGGCTGCCGACGCTGATCCACCAGATCGCCAGATCCACGTCTCCCTGGCAGTACGTGGCCCTGCCCGGGGCCAACATGCCCCGCAAGCTGCTGGGGACCGACCGGGTCGTGGCCGTGCTCGCCTTCGCCTGGCTGGCCGGACTCGGCACGCTCCTCACCCGCCCCCTTCGGCGTACGCCGGAGGCGACCGGAGCGCTGGCGCTGTTCGTCATGTCGCTGGGCGCGCTCCTCCTGGCTCTGCTGGCCCTCCTGGTGGTGCCCGATTGGGATTACCGTCTGTTCGCCCCCCTGGTGGCGCCGGTCCTCCTCCTCTCAGCGCTGGCCGGTGCCCGCAGCAACATCCTCGGCCTGATCATGGTGGCGCTCAGCTGCGTCTTCCTGGCCAACGCGGCATCGTTCATCTCTCAGTACAAGAGCGACGTCAAGGACATCGCCGGCGAGCTCTACCCCTACCTACGCACCGGCGATGTGGTCCTGGTGGCCCAGCCGGAGCAGACCCCGCTGGCCTGGTACTACCTCCCCGGCGGCCTGCGCTTCGAGACGGCACTCGGCCCTGATCCCCATCCCAGCTGGATGAACTGGGACGACGCACTCGGACGCCTGCAGCGCTCCGATCCGGGGCGAGTCGTCAACCAGCTCGTGTCCGGTATGCGCCCCGGCCAGCATCTGCTGGTGATCCGCCCGCTCACCGAGGGCACAGTCAACTGGTCTGAGAAGTGGGCGACCCTGGTGCGGCGCCGAGCGGCGCAGCTGGGGGAGGCGGCGGCCTCGGATCCGCAACTGGCTCGCCTGGGCAACATCTACGCGCCGCACTACTACCACGGCTCCATCTACCTGCCCAGCAGCGCGCTCCTCTACACCAAGCGTTGAACGGCGGATGAGCGTTGGTCTGGCCTTGAGCGGTTGTAGGCTCGAACGTCACCGAGCTTGCCGTGCTCAGCGTCTTGCCGTCGAGCCGGTATTAGGCACGCTTTTTGTACCTGAACTTGCAGGCCGTGTCCCTCGCGCTCCATCCTCCTGAATCGAAGACGATCACGTGCACGACCTCGGCACGGTGGAGGGGTGCCACGACGATGATCTTCGTGTCGGAAACCACCTTGAGCTTCTTGGCCGTCTTTATGCCGCTGGCGCCCTGGCCGCCCCGACCGAATGTCACGGCCACGTCGCCGTCGAAGTTCGTGCCCCTGATCGTGACCTTCGTCCCTCCCCGATTCGAGCCGGAGCGCGGGCTGATGTGAGTCACCGTGGGCAGCGGCTCGACAACTGCGTTGAAGCCAACCTCCTCATTGGGATGATTCATGGCGGTCGCAAACGAGTAGACCACCGGCGGCGTAATGCTGGAGAGCACCGAACCCGACACGGGCGCGAGGCCGATCGTGTCGCTGCCATTCGAATTGTCGAGACCGACGATATCGCCCTTTTTGATCGGCAGATCAGTCTTGAAGGTCTGCGTGGCGGTGCTCATTGGCACTTTGCCTGCACTGGTCCATTCTCCCTCGTACGTCGAGCAGCAGTCCGGGTCCAGCACCCGCAGGAAGAACGGCCCTCCGGTAGCCCGCGTGATGTGCCAGCGGACGACCGTCCCGGTGACCGGCGAGGTGAGCTGAGCTCCAGCCTCCCCCAGCGCACTGTTCATCACTGTCTAAGCCTCGCCGAACGTGTGCGAGGTAAAGGAGGCTGTGAGCGGACTCCCGATGGTGATCAGCGCTGCGGTCGCACTCCCCGCGCCGATGAGGGCACAAGACGTCACTCCGAGCGCCGATGCGAGCAGCGCGCGCCGCGCCCTCCTGTAGCCGCTTGAAGCTAGTGAGTCCATCGCTGTCCGCCCTCGCATCGGTACCCCTTCCGTAGATTCAGATCGACCCTACTCGCCGAGGGCAGACGCGTGTGTGGCGCGCCTGAGGAAAGCCGTCTCAGAGGGCGTCGGCGGAGCGCCGGACCTGTCCGCGACACGCAACGTAATTCGCGACCTGTTCGAGGCGGTCGAGCTGATCCCGGCCGGCAGCTTCGGTCACGACACCGGTTCCGAGGGCTCACCTCGGCGCTCGATAACCCGGTCGTGACGACGAAGAAGGGAGAGCCTGCCTACTGGCTGCTGCTCAGGCTGCGCTGGGACTCGGTCGACCCGGCGACGTTCAAGCCGATCGGGCAGGAGATGCCCGTCCCGTGGGCCGGACAGTATCCGCCCGGATTCTTGTGGAGGTACTGCTGGTGGTAGTCCTCGGCGTAGTAGAAGTCCTGGAGCGGCGCGATCTCGGTGGTGATCTCCCCGTAACCGGACTGCTTCAGCTGTTCGCCGTAGGCCGCGCGTGAGGCTTCGGCCAGCTTGCGCTGCTCCTCGTCGCGATACAGGATCGCCGAGCGGTATTGCGTCCCGGCGTCGTTGCCCTGGCGCATGCCCTGGGTGGGATCGTGGCTCTCCCAGAAGGTGCGCAGGATGTCCTCGCGTGAGATCTGCTTTGGATCGAAGACCACCAGCACGGCCTCGGTGTGGCCCGTTTTGCCGGAGCAGACCTCTTCGTAGGTCGGGTTGGGTGTGAACCCGCCTGCGTACCCGACTGCCGTGGTGTAGACGCCGGGCAGCGTCCAGAAGGCACGCTCAGCACCCCAGAAGCAGCCCAGCCCGAGGACCAGCTGGTCGGTGCCTTCGGGAAACGGAGGCTTCAGTGGAGTGCCCAGTACGGCGTGACGCTCGGGTACCGGGAGGGGTTGATCGCGGCCGGGCAGCGCGTGCTCGCGGTCAACCATGGTGGTCTTGTTGCCAAAGAAGAGCATGTATCTAGCTTAGCCCTTCGACTCGGGGCGCCTGGTAGCAGCTTCAGAGCGACTTCTTCACTTGCGCGCACGTCTGGGACGCGGCTAGCTCGGTCGGTCGGAACCCCCCTGGCGCCGTGGTTGGATCGAGAGCAGCTCCGGTGAGTCGTGCTCGACCTGGAGGGTCGTGTGCTCGATCTCGAATCGTTCGTGCAGCAGCGCCTTGAGGCGGTGCCCGATCGCGTGACAGTCGTCGTTCTCGCCGACCAGGACGTGCGCCGAAAGGGCGGGAAACCCTGAGGTGACCTCCCAAACGTGCAGATCGTGCACCTCCACGACTCCGGGCACGGCCGCCATCAGGTTGCCGATCTCGTCCGGGTCAACGCCGTGCGGGGCAGCCTCCAGGAACACGCGGCCACTCTCCCGCAGCAGCCGGTAGGCAGCGCTGAGCATGATCGCGGCCACCACCAGGGCGGCGATCCCGTCCGCGCGCCGGAAGCCCGTCGCCAGGATCACCGCGCCGGCGATGGCGGTGAAGACGAACGCGGCCAGGTCGGTGACGATGTGCTGGAAGGCGCCCTCCACGTTCAGCGAACGGCGGTTGGCCCGGGACAGTGTGTACGTAGCGGCCAGATTGACCACAATCCCGGCCAGCGCCACGGCCAGCACCGCCGCGCCGTCGACCGACGGTGGTTGGACGAGCCGATGGATGCCGGCATAGACGATCACCAGCCCCAGCACCAGCAGGGTGGCGCCGTTGAACTGGGCCGAGAGGATCTCTGTGCGCTTCAGCCCGAAGGTCATGCTCCCGCGCGCCGGCTTGGCTGACAGACGAATCGCCACCAGCGACAGAGCCAGCGCCGCCGCGTCGGTGAGCATGTGCGCGGCGTCGGAGAGCAAGGCCAGAGAGTGGGAGAGGACGCCGACGGTGACCTCGACGGCCATGAACCCCAGGATGAGCGCGAG
>Ga0182024_10007234_pt1 | contig 24009 bp, 12 predicted proteins | sample P32metaG_FD_120480 | JGI IMG/M metagenome (GOLD analysis project Ga0182024, IMG submission 120480) | Permafrost microbial communities from Stordalen Mire, Sweden - P3-2 metaG (Illumina Assembly) | ecosystem: Environmental > Terrestrial > Soil > Wetlands > Permafrost | place: Sweden: Stordalen...
TTGCGAATGCTGGCCGAGTATTTCGCTTCGGGTGCTTTGGCCCCAACATGCCGGTAGCGCGGAGTGTTCATTTCCATGAGCAACGCCAGCCCAACCAGCCCCGTCATGGCCACGGGATGCTTGCCGCCATCGCCTTCCCAGTGCCCATCTTTGTGCTGGTTCTTGGCCAGATACTCCAGCCCCTTGCTCACGGTTTCGCGGTACTTCTCCGGAATGTCGTCGGCCTGGGCGGGATTCGGGTCATGCACGAGCCAGGCTGCCAGAGCGAGGAAGCAGCCCGTCAGTAGAAGGAACAGCAGCTTGGTTTTCATGATGGCACTCCCGGGAGATCAACTTAGCCGAGAAGCGATTTTACGACCATTGCTAAGTTTGGATCATAAGACCGATGGGGGGAATCGAAGGGTGGGTTCTCTTGTCGAGTTGGAGAATGATACACCACAGGGCGGTAGCATACACTGGCCCAACGCCAATATCGTCGCCGGCTGGCCAACTCCCGTCCTTGTTCTGGCCGCTTTGCAGATAGTCGAACGTGGCCGTGCGGTATCCGGTCCAGGTGTCGTTACCGAGGTTGAACATGGCCTGCGCGTAGTAGTAGTGAGTAAGTTCGTCGCGGCCAAATTTGATGGCCCGGCCGACGGGAATTTCGGCCTGACAATATTTGAGCCAATTCTTGGCCAACTCATCCTTTAATTGCCCCTCAAGACGGATCCCGTTTACGATCATGGAACTCTGGCTGATACAACCGGCGAGTGCCGCCGCCGTATCGGTTGGCCGGCTGCCTTTCTGCCGTGCTTTGGCCTTTTCCTCATATTTTCCTAGCGCCATTTTCAAGTATTCCTGAGCATCGTTGATGGTCCCGTGGGGAACTGGAACGCCGGCATTTTCGGCCGCCTGCAGGGCCTGGATCTGAATGACGGTCGCCGAAATCGCGTCGAAATCATGGCCTTCTACCTTGGAGGTGTGGTACCAGCCTCCCTGGGTGGACCGGGCGCTCGCGATGTATTTGACCGCAGTGGTGAGAACATCGATGAGCTTTTTCTGGCGTGCGCGGTCGTTCTCGGCAATGCAAACGCCGGCCAGCAAAAGCGTGGCCAAGCCGTGGCCTTCCATGTAGCGGGCCGTTTCGGAGGAGTGCTCGGAGAAAATGAGTCCGTCACGCTTGGGCTGGCTCTTGTCCATCAGCCAATCCACCGCCTTGCGAATGTTGGTCCAGTGTTTCCCGCCGGTGACCCCGACCCACCGCCCATTGCTGTGCTTGGGCAACATCCCGGCAGGGTCCCCGCCTTCCATGAGCAACGCCAACCCCACCAGCCCCGTCATGGCCACGGGATGCTTGCCGCCGTCGCCTTCCCAGTGACCGTCCTTGTGCTGGTTCTTGGCCAGATATTCCAGTCCTTTGCTCACGGTTTCGCGGTACTTCTCCGGAATCTCGTCGGCCTGGGCGGGATTCGGCTCATGCACGAGCCAGGCCGCCAGAGCCAGCAGGCAGCCCGTCAGCAAGATGAACAGGACCTTGGTTTTCATGAAAATCCTTCCTGAGAAACGAAATCTTCCCGGTCGATTTCCTACTTATTATTGACACGCCGTTGGGTCGAGGGATGGCCGTTCCCGTCGAGCTGGAGAATGGTGCACCAGACCGCGGTGGCATGGACCGGGCCATCGCTTGTACCGTCGCCGGACGGCCAGCTGCCATCTTTGTGCTGGCTGCTTTGCAGGTGGTCGAACATGGCTGTGCGGTAGCCGCTCCAGGCGTCGCCGCCGGAACTGTACACCGCCTGGGCGTAGTAGTAGTGAGTGAGTTCATCGCGTCCGAATTGGATAGCGCGGCCCACGGGAATCTCGGTTTGGCAATACTTAAACCACTTCTTGCACAATTCATTCTTCTCATCGAAGAAAAGATCAGTGATGCTGAAACGGCAGGCGAGCGCGGCCGCTGTATCGGCTGGCCGGTTGCGGTGCTTTTGCCCGAGTTTGGCCCCCTCCTCATACTTTCGCATCGCCGTTTTCAGATATTCCTGAGCATCGTGCAGAGTATCATTGGGCACGGGAATGCCGGCATTTTCGGCCGCCTGCAGCGCCTGGATCTGAATGACGGTTGCCGAAATAACGTCGAAATCATGGCCTTCAACCTTGGAGGTGTGATACCAACCGCCCTGAGTTGATTGGGCGTTGACGATGTACTTGACCGCCCGGGTCAGAACATCGTTGCGCCTCGTCTGGAGTTCACGGTCTTCCTCGTATCTGCAGGCGCCGGCCAGAAAAAGCGTGGCCAAGCCATGGCCTTGCATGTATCGGGCGGTTTCGGAGGGGTGTCCTGAGAAAATGAGTCCGTCACGCCGGGCCTGGCTCTTGTCCATGAGCCAATCGGCCGCTTTGCGAACGTTGGCCGTGTGTTTCTTGATGTACTGGAGCTTGTTCGATTCGTCCCAGCTTAGATTTTGGGTTTCCATGAGCAAGGCGAGCCCGGCCAGCCCCGTCATGGCCACGGGATGCTTGCCGCCGTCGCCTTCCCAGTGGCCGTCCTCGCACTGGTTCTTGACCAGATACTCCAGCCCTTTGTTCACGGTTTCGCGGTACTTCTTGGGAATCTCGTCGGCCTGGGCGGGGTTCGATTCGTGCACAAGCCAGGCGGCCAGAGCGAGCAAGCAGCAAGTCAGCAGAAGGATGGTGACCTTGGTCTTCATAACAGCTCCTTGAATCGCCGGGCCCCAACAGGCCCCCTTACAGGTACTCGCTCATCGGGTCCGACGCTCGCGTTCTCTCGTCAAGGGATGATTTCTCTTGTCGAGCTGGAGAATGGTGCACCACACGGCGGTCCCATAGACTGGGCCAACGCCGATTCCACACTGCGCTTCCGCGGGGGCCGGCCAGCTGCCATCTTTGTTTTGGGTGCTTTGCAAATGGTCGAACAGGGCCGTGCGGTAATCGCTCCAGGCGACGACCGGGGTGGGTACGTTGAGCGTGTGGTTGTACACGGCCTGGGCGTAGTAATAGTGGGTGAGTTCATCGCGGCCAAATTGGATGTTGCGGCCCATGGGAATCTCCGTCCGGCAATACGTGAACCACGTCGTGCACACTCCATGCTGATCGAGGAATGTGAGGGGGTTGGATCGGCAGGCGAGGGCCGCCGCAGTCTCGGCTGGCCGGCTGCGGTTCGGTCCCGGTTTTGCGCCCTTCTCATACTTCTCCAGAGACACTTTCACGTATTCCTGCGCATCCGTGGCGTGCTCGCGGACCATGTACATCGCCTGGATCTGAATGGCCGTTGCCAGGATCTCGTCGAAGTCGTGGCCTTCGACCTTGGAGGTGCGATACCAGCCTCCCTGGGTGGACCGGGCGTTGTCGATGTACTTCACCGCTTTGGCGACAACATCTGTGAGCTTTTCCCGGCGGGCCTTGTCGTTCTCGGCGAGATAAGCCCAGGCCAGGAACTGCACGGCCAAACCGTGCCCGTACATGTAGCGGTCCGTTTCGGAGGGGTGGCCGGAGAAGATCAGCCCGTCACGCGCGGCCTGGCTCCTGGTCATCAGCCAATCGACCGCCTTGCGAATATTGGCCGAGTATTTCCCCTTGTGGACGGTGCTGCCTTCCATGAGCAAGGCCATGCCCGTTAGCGCCGTCACGGCGACGGGATGCTTGCCATCGTCGCCTTCCCAGTGGCCGTCAGCGAACTGGTTCTTGTCGAGATACTCCAGGCCCTTGGTCACGGTGTCGCGGTACTTTTCCGGAACTTCGTCGGCCTGGACGGGATTCGGCACATGCACAAGCCAGGCGGCGAGAGACAGAAGGCAGCCTGTCAGGACAAGGAACAGGATCTTGGTATTCATGACAATATCCTCGTAAAGCTCGTGGCGGGCTCCCATGCGGGTCAGGGCTTCCGGTTCATTCAGAAACTGGCAACGAGGCGCTGCCGCGTCAAGGGATGGTTTTTCTTGTCGAGTTGGAGAATAGTGCACCACAGCGCGGTCGCATAGACTGGGCCAACGCTGATACCGTTGCCCGCAGGCCAGCTGCCGTCTTGGTTCTGACTGCTTTGCAGATGATCGAACATGGCCGTGCGGTACTTGCCCCATTCGGCGTCGATGTCGCGGCGCTCGTTGCTGCTGAGCAGGCGGTTGAATATGGCCTGGGCGTAGAAGTAGTGGGCGAGTTCATCGCGGCCAAATCGGACGCCGCTGCCCACGGGAATCTCGGTCTGGCATTCCTTGAACCACTTCGTGCACTGCTGATCGTAGCCGTTCGCGTCGGGACAGGATCGGCAGGCGAGGGCCGCCGCGATATCGGCTTGTCGCGCGGGGTTCTGGGCCGATCCAGGCCCCTCCTTGCGTTTTTCCAGCGTGGTTTTCAAATAGACTTGCCCATCTTTGACGGTGTCCCACGCGATGGGAATGCCGAGGATGCCGGCAGTGTAGAGCGCCTGGATCTGCATGGCCGTCACCAAAATCTCGTCGAGATCGTGGCCCTCAACCCTTGATGTGGGATACCAGCCTCCCTGGCTTGACTGGGCGCTGGCAATGTACTTGGCCGCGCGAGTGAGAATGCCTTTGAGCCTTTCCCGGCGAACTTTGTCGATCTCGTTGCCGTAAGCCCAGGCCAGGAAGAGCGTGGCCAAACCATGGCCTTGCATGTAACGGTTCGTTTCGGAAGCGTGGTCGGAGAAGATCAGTCCGTCGCGCCCGGCCTGGCTCCTGTCCATCAGCCAATCCGCCGCCTTGCGCAGGTTGGCCGCGTATTTCCCCTTGTGGACGTTGCTGCCTTCCATGAGCAAGGCCATGCCGGCCAGCGCCGTCATCGCCACGGGATGCTTGCCGGCGTCGCCTTCCCAATGGCCGTCCTTGCACTGGGTCTTGGCCAGATACTCCAGGCCCTTGCTAACGGTTTCGCGGTATTTCTCCGGAACCTCGTCGTTTTGGAGGCGATCGGGCCCTTGCACCGACCACGCCGCCACCGCAAGAAGACAGCTTGCCAGCAGAATAAGCGGAACCTTGGTCTTCATGACGGTATCTCCTCGCTTTTGCAAATGCCAACGACATAAAGCGGGCGAATGTTCCACCGTATTTATAGCAAACTCTGATGGCCACGGCGCAAAAGCGAGATTTTGGCGAGCCGGCCCCGTTAGGGGCCGGAGTTTTCGCGCGGCGCACTCCGGCCCCTAACGGGGCCGGCTCGCCAGGGCCCGCTTGTCGGCAATTTCTTCTTCCCCTTTCGACTCGGCGACGATATAGTAGGGGAAATGTTGGCGACTCCTTCACCAGGGCGTTAGCGGACTTCGGCCGAATCGTCCCTCATATCAGGAGGATACTTCCATGTCACCGCGAATTTCAAGGTATGTGGTTGCGTTAGCCGTCGCCGCCGGCGTTTTCCGCGCCGACGTCGCTCACGCACAAGACAAATTGGAGGCGCCGCTGCAACTCGCCAGCCTCGAATGGTTGGTGGCGGACAGCGACGTGATCGTCCGCGGCGTCATTCACGACGTGGCCGCCGGCGATGCGGGGGAATGGCGGGGAAACTGGAATATCGTCACTCTCGACGTGCTCGAAACATTGAAGGGCGCCAAGGCGGAGCGTGTGCAATTCGCCATGCACATGTTCGACAAGGGCGATGCGGCCCTGGCCCAGGCGAAAAAGTTCAAGCGCGAGCTGCTGTGGATCCTCAAGCGTCAGAGCTCAGGCGCTCCTGGAGAAGCGCCCGACCGCGAAAAAGTGCTGGCCCGCCAGAAGATCGATCTGCATGCCCCGTTTCTGCCGGGACGTCCCGGAGCGGCGGCGCTGCCGGTCATTCCGCTCGACACTCCCGTATTCAAGGGAAAGGAGCCGGTCGAGTTCGTGCGCGTCGATCCGCTCGACATGCCGTTTTTCGAGGAGGGCCAGCAGCCGGTCGCGTTCCTGACCGTCGATCTCAAACTGCTGAAGACAACGGACCAGATCGTCAAGGCGATTCGCTCAGCCGTCGCCGACACGCAAGGGCAGGAGCGGGCCCGTTCGTACAGCCTCGCTCTGCCGCAGGTCATCGCCCAGCGCACCTGGTTTAGCCGCACCAGCAATCTCCTCACGGTGCCCGTCGATCGCCGGCTGGAAGAGTTTGCCCGCCGGCTCATCCAATCTCCCGGCGTTGTGGACACTTCGAGTCCGGACAGATTTGTTAGCGCACTGATGCTTCGCCTGGAAGGAGTCAAGGCCCTGCGCCTCTTCCCCTCGGAGACAAACCTGGCCATTGTCAGGGCCTGGCTCGACGACCCCATGTCCACTGCTGCATACGAGGGTGATCAGAAAAATCTCGTCCCGGCCATTCCCAGGAGCCAACAAACCGAGCGGAAGGTCGCTCAGCCGCAGGAGCTTGCCCAGGTTCCGGAAGTCCATTTCCAGCAGCCGCTCACCAAGGCCATGAAAACCGAGGACGCCCAGCTGCACACCGCGGTCACCATCGACAGCGTGCATCTGCTCAATCAAAAGAAGACGGACGGCTACCTCGTGGCTCTGATGAGCAAGCGACCTGATTTGGCCGGGCTGTCCTTCGCCATGGGCGACGCGTGCCGGATGAAACCCGAGGCGAGCAAGCAATTCGTGGCGGCTTTAGACGTATTTCGCAAAGCGGAGAGTGAGCCGACTCCTGCTCCTGGGCTTCCGGACCCGCCGGAAGCAAAAGGGCTGATGCAACGCTATCAGGATCTGTTGACGAAGCAAGCAGTCAACCCCTCGGCCAGCGTTGCCTCTCTCATGCAAGTCCTCGGCCACGAAGACGGCAAAACTCACCTCTGCCTTGTTGAGTATCTCGATGGCCTGGCCCACGCCGATGCGACGCGTGCCCTGGCCAAGTTGGCGATCTTCTCCGCGGAGCCCGAAGTCCGCGCGGCGGCGGTCAAGTCTCTCAAAATGCGCCGCGACCGGGATTACACCGATATTCTGCTGGCCGGGCTCAAGTATCCCTGGCCCGCGGTGGCCGAGCGGGCCAGCGAGGCCATGGTCAAGCTCGGACGCAGCGATCTGGTTCGCAACCTGATCGACGTTTTGGAGAAACCGGACCCGCGGGCTCCGCAAAGTCAGGAGATGAACGGCAAGACGGTGACCGTGGTGCGCGAACTGGTGCGCATCAACCATCACCACAATTGCCTGCTTTGCCATGCCCCGGCGACCACCACCCGCGACAAATCGTCGCAGGAAGAAGCCGCCAAACTGGAAGGCTTGACGGCCCAGGTGCCCGTTCCCAGCGAGTCGATGGTGGCCTATTACCGGCCCAGCGTGCCGGACATCCTGGTGCGTTTCGACGTGACCTATCTGCGCCAGGACTTTTCGCTGAAACTGCCCGTCGCCAACGCCGATCCCTGGCCGGAATTGCAGCGCTACGATTTCCTGGTCCGCACACGCGAGGTGACCGGAAAGGAAGCCCTCGCCTATCAGCAACTGCTGGATTGGCGCCGGCCGGAAGCGTCCCCGTATCGCCGTGCGGCCCTGTCGGCTCTGCGCGAGTTGACGGGCAGGGATGCGGAACCGACGGCCACGGCCTGGCGGAAATTGACAGGGCTATGACCAAGGGGTTAGCCAATCTTGCTTAGAGCATTTCGCGTTTGCGTGTTTGTAGCTGAAGTCGCAAGACTTCAGGGGCGTCGCCAGAACTCTTGCGAGTTCTGCTACGGGTTTGTGAACGAGCAAATGTGAAGTGCTCTAATGCAGTCATCGCCCACATGCCATCAGCGCAACGTTCGGATGGGCTTTTCCACAAGATGGCGAAGGAGCCAAAGGGTAGCATCGCTCCACATTCGATCGGTCACCGCATGACCTGTTTTCGGCTCTTCCAGCAACAGCAACCGATCAGGATACGCCTCGTAACTCGGCCTGAGATCCTTGACAAATTTCTTGATCGATTCGATGTCGATGGCGTCGCGGGCGCCGTTGGCCAGGAACAGGGCTTTCGGGGCGATGGCCGACTTCCGGTCGAGCGGATCGATGGAATTGACGAGCTGACGGACGCGCAAGCTTAGCTCGGCGCGCTTGACGTCCTGGTCTTTTCCCGGCGGCGTCTTGGTGACGTCGTACCAGAAATCCACGGCTCCGATCAAGCCGACGACCACCGAAATCCTCGGCTCCTTCCAGGCGAGGACCAGGCACGTGCTGCTGCCCATCGACACCCCGGCCACGCCGATACGGGTCAGATCCACATCGGATCGTGCCGACAGAGCGTCGATAATCTTGGAAATGTCACGGGCCGTGTGCGCGATGGCGGATTGATGCACCCAAATACTATAATCGGTGCCGAGGCCGCCCAGGTTCTTGCCCTGCGGGAAAATGCCTGGAACCTTCCGCTCCCCGTGCAGATGGGCATCGATCGTCACCACGAACAAGCCCTTGTCGGCCCATTCCCGCATGCGCTGGGGATACTGATCCTTGCTGCCGCCCAACCCGTGGACAAAGATGACCACGGGCATCGATTTGTTGCCTTTCTTGTAATAAAGGTACGCGGGCACCGGCTCATCGGGATCCCAGCCTGTCAAATAAAGCTTCTCGCGTTCAATTTGGCTGTCGTGGGGCGTTTGCTTTTTCTCCTGGGAACAAGCGATTCCCACCCAGGTTTCAAGAACGAGCGTCACGATCCCAAGAATCAGAGTCCGTCTCATGCTTGCCTCCGGATGTTATGCCAGCACGCCCTGAATGGGCTCACCCTGGAAGAGCTTGATGGGTCGGCCCAAAGGATCGGTCAGTTCGGTGTCCGCGGGGATGCCGAGGCAGTGGTAAATCGTGGCGACCAGGTCCTGCGGCGAGACGGCGCCTTCGATCGGGTAGGCGGCATGGCGATCGGAGCGGCCGTGGACGATGCCGGGCTTGATGCCGGCGCCGGCCAGGACCACCGAGTAGCAGCGGGCCCAGTGTCCCCGGCCGCCCATCGCTTCGATCCGCGGCGCCCGTCCGAATTCCCCCATCCACACTACCAGGGTCTCGTCGAGCAGCCCGCGGGCGGACAGGTCTTCCAGCAAGAAGGAGAAGGCCCGGTCCAGAGGAGGCGTGAGGACCTTGAGATACTGGTAGTTGCGGTAATGCAGGTCCCAGCCGCCCGGAACCTCCTCGCCGTTCCAGAAGACGGTGACCAGCGGCACGCCATGCTCGATGAGCCGCCGGGCCAGCAGCGTGCCCTGGCCGAACCTGGTCCGGCCGTAGCTGTCGCGCACGGCTTCGGGCTCCGCATTCAGGTTGAACGCTTTCTGGGTCTGGGGCGACAGGATCATGTTGAAAGCCCGTTCCTGGTGGGCATCCATGACGCTTGGGCCCATCACCGTGTCGCCGTGGCGCCGGATCTGTTCGAGCAGGCCGCGGCGGGCACCGAACCGCTCCAGCGATATCTCCTGGGGCGGCGCCAAGGCCTGGACGCGAAAGTCACATCGGCTTGGGTCCTGGAGAATGCGGAAGGGATCGTAGGCCGGGCCGAGCATGCCGCCGCCCTCGCCGGCGAAACTTCGGCGGTGCATGTCGAGCAGCCAGACAAAAGGCGGCAGCGGATGAGCGCCGCCGCGCTGCCGGGCCAGCGCCGAGCCCATGTTGGGATGATCGCTGAGCGACGGCCGCACATCATCCCCCTGGACGCGCGGGTTCTTGTTGCCCGTCAGCGCCAGATAAACGCTCTGGCCATGCGCCCCACCGTTGTATTCGTCGCTCACCGAACGGATCAGGGCGCAGTGCTGCATCTGCCGGGCCAGGAGCGGCAACTGCTCGCTGATCTCGATGCCGGGGACCCGCGTGGCGATGGGCCTGAGTTCGCCGCGAATCTCAGCCGGGGCATCGGGCTTCAGATCGAACGTGTCCATCTGCGGCGGCCCGCCCCCCATGAAAAGGAGAATGCACGACTTCGCTCGGCCCAGGCCTCGCGCTGCTGCCGCTGGCCGGGCCGCGTGTGCCCGAGCCTGGAACAGCTCTGGCAATGCCAATCCCGCGGTCCCGAGGGCGCCGATCTGCAGAAACTCACGGCGTGAAATATTGTCGCACATGCGGTTGGGTGAACCAGGTATCGTGAACATGATCGTATTCCTTGCAAATCGTGGGGCAGGTTGCCAACCTGCCTGGCGAACGGCAGGTTGGCAACCTGCCCCACGAATTGAGCCCCCTCTTTTCTGATGAGGTACTTGGCTTAGATATTCTATTTCACCAACATTGTCCGCTCGACCCGGCTCAGGTTCCCCTGATGGTCTTTGATCTCAACTGTCAGTTTTCCATGCGCCAGGGTCGCGATCGGTGTTGCCAGGATCAATTCCCAGACTCCGTCCGACTTGGTCTTGAAGCGTGCGGCGAGGTTAGTGCCCGCCGCCACGCCATCCAGCGGGAAATCAGCAACAACGCGGAAGCTCTTCATGTCGAGCCCCGTGTAATAGTCGTGCATGCCGATCAGGATGCGCGTCAGCGGTTCCCTGGCCCCGGCGGGAATCGTCACATTCAGTGTGGGGCGATTGTCGTCAAGCATCCAGCCCTGGCCAGCCAGCGCAGGGTTGGACGCATCGTAATGCAGGTCGATCGGGCAGCCCAGGTCGATCCAGCGTACCAAGGTCAACTTGTCCTCGGCCGACAAAGGCGCGACCTTAATCTTTTGGCCGTCCGGCGCGAAATAGTTCCCGGCGACGGCTTCAGGGGGCGGCATCATGCCGCCGGTGTAAGCGATCTGAGCGCGATCGCGGTTTTGCGGCGTGTCCGCCACCGGCTTGCCGTTCTGCTGCAGCGACGTCGGATCGCCGGGGATGGCCTCGTGAGGAAAATCGTCGTTGTTCCAGCCGTCGAGCCGTTTACCGAACACCTTCCAGATGAGCAGGCTGCGGCGCGACTGCATCAGGCGAACGTAGCGCGAGGCGGACAAGTCGTGCCAGCCATGGCGATTCAACGGCTTGTGTCCGTACTTCCCGGATGCATCGGCAGCCAGGCGGATGTAGGTGCCCGGCGCGGTGAAGGTCGAACCGAGGCTGACGGGATTCTGGCCCGAAACAGGGCTGTAATCGTCAAGCACCAGCTTCCCGGCCGGCTTCTCCCATTTCTGCGTATGGCAGGCGACGCAACTGCGGTCGAAGATCGGCTTCACGTCGCGGAAGAACTCGACGTTCTTAACGCCATCGACATAGCGAAGGCCGGTCTCGTCTTTGACGTCCCACTTCTTGCCCGACTCGTCCTTGTCCTTCGTCGTGAGCAGCGGCGTTTTCCTGGTCAGATCGAACGGCACAAAATCGGGCCGGCCGGCAGCGGTCAGCTTGAAATCGGTCGGCTTCTGGCTGTGGGCATGGCAGCCGCCGCAATCGTGACGAATCTCGCCGGGCCGCAGTTGATGCCACGTCTGGGCCATGTTCAAGACCATGCCGTTCTTGTCGAGCGTCTGGAAGGTCCAGGCGACGTCGGCCGGGATCTTGGCGAGGAAGCTGGTGTCAGGATTGCCGTCGGGATCGGTGGGTTGTTCACCAGGGGACTTACGTCCCCCGCTCGCCATGAAGTGGCGCACGGGGAACTCGCCCAGGATGCGCATTCGCTCCCGCGCGTGATTGCTGAAACCGCGGCCGCCTTTGGGGTGATTGTCCGACGTCGGCTCCAGCACCAGGATACGAATGGCGTGAATGTCGTCATTAGCATAGAGGCCCGCATCGGAACCCTGCACGCTCCAGTTGAAGGAGGTATCGAACCCGCGGTGCCCGGTCGGATCCTTATCCCCCGCAAAGCCAGCCGTCACGCTCCCAGGACGAACAACCCCATACGGGTAGCTTTCCCGCTTGTACAAACTGGACGTGCCGACCAACCCGAACGGCGTGCCTTCCGGAAGGTGCGGCGACAGCTTACCGTCGTTGGCCAGGGGCGTCAGCCGGGCGGGTTCGTCGATGCCGTAAATTCGCTTGTAGCTTACCAGGGCGCGCGGCCATTGTTCGTGATATTTCGGGTCGTTTTTGATGAGCAGCATCTGTCCGGGCTCGTCGATCGCCTTGCCCGACTTGATCAGGTAAATGCCCGCATCGAACCCCGGTGTGTGTTTGCTGTGATTATTGACCGATCCCGGCGACCAGACCGTCAAGAGATGATTGTCCGGCGCGCCCGCCGGATGCGTGAACAGCCCGAGCCGAGGCGAATCCTTTTTGCCCAGGATCGCGGGTTCCGACGGCCAATCTCCCTTGCGCACGAATGGAGTCAGCGCCTCGATTCCAAACGGGCTGAACGGGAAGCGAATGTAATTGCCCCGGCCGTCGCCATATCGGCCGTGCCGCAGCGCCGCGTTGTGCTCGTCGTTCTTGTAACCGGGCCCAAAGGCGGGATAACCGTCCGGAGCCTGGGGTGGAAACGTGTAGAGTGAGCCAAAGCCGGAGTTGTTGAGGTTGTAGTACGATTCGAACACGATTTTCCCGTCGGAAAGCTGCGTCTGGAAGTGGGCCGAGTCCGATGTGCCGTTGCCGATCTCGAACGCGCTGAAGAGGGGCCCCCAGCGCGTGCCGTCGGGATGGATCGACCAGACTCCCCAGAGATGATGGCTGCGCAGCCCCTGTGATTCCAGCGAGCTGAACATGATGCGGCCATCCTTGAGGATCACCGGATGCAGGGCCATGCCGAGATTCAGATGGCCAATGCATTCCACATTCTTTTCGTGGGGCAGGTTGCCAACCTGCCGGCCCGATTGCTCAGGCAGGTTGGCAACCTGCCCCACGTCGTCGTCCATGATGAAGAGCTGCAGCGCCAGGGCATTGGGAGCATAGCCCGGGTTGGTCGCCTTGAAGGCGTTGCGGTCGCTGACGAAGGCGATCTTGCCGCCGGGGACGGGGCACGGCCCAAGGTTATGCACGCCCCAGGAAGGCAGCGGCGTTTTCGACCAGTCGGCCGCCCCGGTGTTGGGCGTGAACAATTGGTGCGTAAGCTGCACGACCTTCCGCGACGGCACGTGAATCTTGTAGATATCCGAGCCCTTGTGGTTCTTCGCGTCGTGGAACTTGGCATAATAGACCCAGGCGCCGTCGAAGGAGACGTACGGGTCGGCAATCGCCTCCAGGTTCTTCGCGGCGACCAGCACTTCTTCCTTGCCGTCGGGATGCAAGAGCATCAGGTCGGAGCCAGGCTCCATGGTGCGGGGATCGCCGACCTCAGCCCACTTCGAACGATCGCGATCGTTGCGCGGCGCTCGAACATAGACGATGTCGTAGTCGTACTTCACCGATTTGTCGGTGGAGACATGGGGCGGGTCGATGGAAAGGGGCCCGGCATATTTCCCCTTCTCGCCGGGAAAAACTCCGCCGGCCGAGATGGCGCTGAAGAGAAGGATCGGGATAAGTCGCTTCATTCGGCGGCTCCTATCGAGGGAAGGCTGCTGCGGATTCCATGCCGTTGGTAGAGCGAATGAGCCCAGTCGTCACCAGGGGGGATTGTTTGCGGCGCTTATTGCAGGGTAGGCCCACGTTTGGTTAAGTTTAGCCGGGCAACGACAGACGGGCAATGGCGATTCCCGTGAATTCGCTTGATTCCTGTTGCTGGTGGATGACCAATTTCTTTGCTTAGTACAGAGCTTCAAAATTGGGGGTCTCTATTCGTGGGGCAGGTTGCCAACCTGCCTTGCGAACGGCAGGTTGGCAACCTGCCCCACGAATTGAGACCTCCCTTTTCTGAATTGAGGTACTTATTCGCCAGTCGTCATATCTGATTCCACTAGGTCAATGTCGCCAACGGCGTTTTCGTCACGAAGAAGCACGTTATTCATCCTCATCCACCGCCATCTTGGTCTTCGCCACGATTTGCTGCTGGACGTTGCCGGGCACCATGTCGTAGTGGCTGAACTCCATCGTGTACGATCCCTGGCCCTGGGTGATGCTGCCGAGCTGGGCGGCGTAGCGGGTCACTTCGGCCAGCGGGGCCTTGCCCTTGATGACGGCCAGGTCGCCGGGCAGGGAGTCCTGGTTTTCGATGCGGACGCGCTTGGTGTTGAGATCGCCGAGGATGGCCCCGGTGTACTTCGACGGGCAGGTCACTTCCATATCCACAATCGGCTCGAGCAGCACGGGGTGGGCGGCGAGGAAGGCTTTCTTCATGGCCATGCGTCCGGCCGTCTTGAACGCGGCTTCCGAGCTGTCCACGTCATGGTGCTTGCCGAAGTGGACTTCCACGGCCACGTCTTGCATGCGGTACCCGGCCAAAGCCCCCTTGTCGAGCAGTTCCTTGCAGCCTTTTTCCACGGCGGGAATGAACTGGATCGGAATGGTGCCGCCGACGATGTGATCGATGAAGCCGAAGTTGTAGGCTGGATCGTAATGGCTGCTGTCCAGGCGGAGCTTCTCGAATTTCGATTTGTTGGCGAACTTCTCGAAGAAATCCTCCTTGGTCTTCAGATGGTAGTCCTTGAGCGGATAGATGCGCAAGAGGACCTTGGCATATTGCCCACGGCCGCCCGATTGCTTCTTGTGCTGATGCTCGGATTCCCCGGTGGCCATGATGGTTTCGCGATAGGGGATCTTCGGCTCGTGGGTGATGATTTCCAGCTCGAAACGGCGTTTGAGCCGATGCTGCACGATGTCGAGGTGAAGCTGGCTCATGCCGTGGATGACCATTTCGTGGGTCTGGGCGTCGCGCGTCACCTTGAAGGTCGGGTCCTCATCGGAAATCTTGTGCAAACTGCCGGAGATCTTCTGCTCGTCGCCGCGGGCCTTGGGTTCGACGGCCAGGCCGAACATGGGCGTGGGAAAGTTCGGCCGATCGAGTTTGGGCGCATGGTTGGTGATGCTGAGCGTGTCGCCGATGAGGAGATCTTCGACCTTGGCGACGGCCACGAGATCGCCGGGGATGGCTTCTTTGATCGGCTTTTGCGCCTTGCCCTGCATGAGCAGCAGGCCGCCGGAGCGAGACGTTTTGCCATTGCGCATGTTGTGAATCGGATGTTCGCCATCGATCTTGCCCGAATAAACGCGGAAGAAGCTCAGGTTGCCGACGAACTTATCCGAGAGCGTCTTGAAGACCTGGGCCACGCTCTCGGCCGAGTCGCTCGGCTGGATCTCGACCTTTTCCGTCTTGTCGCCGTGGCCCTTGACACCCTTTCGCCGAGGGGCCTGCAGCGGCGAAGGGAAGAACTTGGTGATGGCGTCGAGCAATTCCTGGACGCCGATGTCCTTTTCCTTTTTGGAGGCGGTGCAGAAGATCGGAATCACGGTGCCGGCCGCCAGAGCCTTGGGCAGGGCGTTCGCCAGCTCGTCCGGGGACATGTCGCCTTGCGTGAGGTACTTCTCCATCAGTGCTTCATCGCTTTCGACAATATCATCCACGAGCTGGGACCGCCACGCGCCCACGTCCACCGGGCACCCGGCCGGGATGGGCGACGGCGGATTGAGCACGCTGACGACGCCGCTGAAGCTGGGGCCGACACCGATCGGAGCGTTGAACAGCACGCAGTTCTTGCCGAAAGTGTCCTGGATTTGCTTGAGCAGGTCGTCGAAATGGATGTTGTCGCTGTCGAGCCGATTGATAACCAGCGCCCGGGCCAGGCCATGTTTGCCGGCCTCATGGAACATGCGGCGAGTGTTGACCTGAAGGCCGGCGGGGGCGGAGATGACGATCAGGGCCGAGTCCACGGCGTTGAGCCCGACCAGAGCCTGGCCGACAAAATCGGGCTTGCCGGGGCAATCGACGAGGTAGATGCGTTTGCCCAGGTAGTCCATGTGCAGGAGCGTGCTGTCGATCGAGTATTTCTGCTTCTTTTCCTCCTCGTCGTAATCGGAGACGCTGGTGCCCTCGTCAACGCAGCCGCGGCGATCGACGGCCTTGCCCTTGAATAAAAGGGCGTCGGCCAGGGACGTCTTGCCGGCGACTTCGTGACCTACAAGTGCGACGCTGTGAATGTCCTCGGTGCGATAGTTCGGCATGATTTCTCCAGAGAGGTTAGATCAGGGATTAACATTGGGGTCTTTGTCCGCAATTAGGAGCACGAGACGATGCTGTCGGACGATTGCCGCGATGAGCAAGGAGCGATTCATTGCTGTTGACTTGCAAGCTTCGCCATTTTCTGTTTGCTCAACTCATTCATTTCATTCAGAGCTCGTTCGATTTCCTCGCGCTCGCCTGGTTCGTGCTCTGCGGGGGCCTAGCGCATGAAATGCAGCGAGTCGCTCTTCAAGATCGGGAATATCATCATCGGGTGTAAGAGGAACCAACTTGACCAGCAGCCCCTCCCAGGCTTCCGGAATCGGATCTTGCAATTCAACCATTCCGTGATTAATTCGTGCATGAATCATGAAGTTTCTCCGTATCGTGAGAATGCCACTCGGCGATAACCAGCGAGTGATGCGGCGCTCCGGAAAAAACCACTGGCCTAACCAATTGCTAGAAATTGCTTGGCGACTCTGATTACCTCCGCAAGTTGCAAGCTTCCCTCATACAATGCCCGGCCCACAATACATCCTGCCAATTTCAAAGCCGCGAGCCGGCGAACATCATCCAGCGTTGTAACTCCACCCGACGCGATGACCGGCGTCGGCACTGCGGCGGCCAACTCGGCCATGGCTTCGACGTTGGCCCCTTGCATCATGCCGTCGCGGCTAATGTCGGTATACACCAGCGCCGCCAGGGGCAACGCGGCGCAGCGTTTCGCCAGCTCCAGGGCCGGCAGGTCCGACACCTCGAGCCAACCTTGGGTCGCCACCCGGCCATGCTTGGCGTCGATGCCCAGCACGATCTTGCCCGGAAAACGGCCGCACATCTCCTCCAGCCAGCCGGCCGATTGCAGGGCCCTGGTGCCGATCACGACGCGTGTCACGCCCCAGCTCAGCGCCTCGGCAATGTCTGCCTCGGTCCGCAGTCCGCCGCCGAGCTGACACGGCACCCCGGCAGCCTGCACGATGGCCTTCACGCTCCGTCCATTGATCGGCCGGCCTTCGCGGGCTCCGTCGAGGTCTACAAGGTGCAAGAACTGGGCCCCTTCCGTTACCCAGCGCCGGGCCATGGCGCCCGGATCGGCTCCGAAGACAGTCTCCTGCTGATAGTCTCCCTGGCGCAGCCGAACGCATTGTCCGCCGCGCAGATCGATGGCTGGTAGAATTAGCATGGACCTCACTCACGGAATGTCTGCGGTCAACGCCGCGGGGGCGAGGTAGTCCGAGCCCCACGGGTCAAGGCAAACATCTAAAACCCAGTCTATCCCAGTGTGAGGGAATTGTGAAGCAGCCCGCAAGAGAAATTGCAAGGAGGGCTGAGTTGTTATAAGATCCAACGTAATTCCCATGAAGGAGCCAATGATGCCAGTGAACAGCTTGCGAAACGATGGCCGGTCTTCGTCAAGCGAACGCAAAATGGACGCATTTGTCGCTATATTGATTTGATTGTCATCACGCTTTCGGCCATATCCCATATAATCCCCCCATCCTACGCAGCGCGAAGCGTGGCCTCGGCATGATCGCCGACGACCTGCACCTGCATCACGGGAGACCACAGTGGCTCGTATTGTCTGCCAGGTTTTGCTCAGGCCCGAACAAGTCACCTTCATCTGGTCGCAGGAGCAGGCATTCTTCCCGCCCTATCACCTCGTCGGTCCGGCCGTGGCGCAGTTCTACGACGCCGCCGAACAAGCGCGCGAACACCTGGTCGGTGCCCTGCCTGGGGGCCCGCCTCAGCAGGCCCTCGCCCGGGCGGGGTATGAACTGTATCGGCTCATTTTCAGCGAAAGTCCGGAGATCGAGGATTGGCTGCGCGGCCTGGCGGACAAGGGTGCCATCGACAGTCTGGAGATCGTCAGCGACGTGCCGGGCCGGATTCCGTGGAACGTTGTCCATGACGAGGAGCCGGTCGGGCCGCCGAACTTGCAGGCTTTCTGGGGCGTTCGTTATCCGCTGACCACCGGGCGGCGCATCAATCCGCTGCGGCTCAATCCCATCATCAGCGAGCCTGAAGTGTTGCTGGTGCTCGATCCCGATGGCAATCAGGCGGAGCAATCGGCGTGGCGCAAGCTCGGCTCGGACCGATCCTGGAGAACGGCGACGACGGTTGCGGAGCTGACGGCGGCCCTGGATCAGCAATGCCCCGATGTGCTGTGCTGGGTCGGCGGCGTGCGCGATGGTGCCCTGGTGCTGGGAGCGGAGACGGTTGAACTCGCGGAGTTGCGTCGCAAGATCGACGGCGCCCAAGATGGCTGCATGGAGCCGTTGGTGCTGCTGCAAGAGGAAGAAAGGGAGAAGGGGAGAAAGGGAGAAAGAGAGAAAATACAGGACACGCGCGTCTCCCCTTCTCCTCTTCCCCCCTTCTCCCCTTCTTCTTCCGCCGCGCACGACTTTCTGGAGCGGGCGGCTCTCGCTTTTCCCGGGTTGATCGGCTGGCAGACGCCCATCGCGGCTGCGGCGGCGGGTCCTATCGGGCGGGCCCTGGTGACTGAATTGCTGACCGCCGGCCAGCAGCTGGCGCCCGTGCTGCGCGATCTGCGCCGTAAGGAGGGTTGGCCCGCCCTGGCGCTGACGGCGTTCTGCCCGCCGCAGATGTGCCTCGCGGAAGCGGACGTGCCGCAGACCCGCGTCCTGTACGAACTGCCGGACGAGCCCTATCCCGCGCTGCGATCGCTCGATCGAGAAGATCGGCCCTTGCTCGGCGGCCGCGACCGCGACATTTTCCGCTTCACCAGCCTGCTCGATGAACCGGCGGGCTCGTTGCTGATCCTGCACGGCGCGTTCGGCGCGGGCAAGGCGTCCTTTCTGCGTGCCGGCGTCATTCCGTATCTCGAAGACGATTCGCCCGGCTACCTGGCCCTGCGCAACCGCAGCGTCGATGGCCAACCGCCTGCCAACGAAAGCGATTATCCCGTCCTGGCGATTCGGGCCACACAGGACCTCGCCGGGCAAATCGCCGAGGCCCTGTGCGTCTTTTGCGAGCAACCTTTTTGCCACAACGCGCCGGATGGCACAACCGCGAGGGTCCCCTTGCCGGAGTTACTACGTCAGGTCGTGCACGGCAGCAAGCAACTGGACACCTCGATTCAGACGGGTCGGGACCTCAAACGAACGGATGGCACTCCCGCTGGCGATTCGACTTCCGATGGTTCCGTAGGGCCAGTCGAATTATGGCTTGCGCTCGAGAAGAACCCGGATCTTCTCGGCAAACTTCTCGAGTTACTGTCACGCGACTTGCCGCAAGACCTGCTGATCCTGATCGAGCAGGGGGAAGAGCTGATTACGCTGGCCGACAAAGACGAAGATGAGCCGCGGCGTCGGCGGGCCCTGGATATGCTGGTGCGGGCCGTGCGCCGTGCACCGCGTTGCAAGATCGTTTTGTCGGCAAGGACGGATTTCCTCGGTCGCCTGCTGGCGGAGTTTCCAGCCCATGGGGTTGAGCATGTTCAAGAGTTTCTTCTCCCGGACCTCAGCCGGGAGCAGCTTTTGGAAGTCCTGCTGCTGCCGACGGCCAGCGAACCCATTCCCTTCACCGACGAGGCGCCGCATCAAAAATACCACTTGACCTATGGGGGGGACAATGCCGCCAAGCTCGTCGATCAGGTGATGGAAGAGGCGGCCACATCTCGGCAAAGCGCCGTTGCCTTGCTTCAGGTCGCCGGGGCCCGACTTCATGCCCGGGCCAAGGCACGCAATCTCACCGTGATCGGCAAAGCCGACCTGAAGCCAAGCGGCGACATTCGCGGCGGTATAAAAACCAAGGTCGAAGCTCGCCTGCAATCGATCGAGCGGCCGCCATTGCTGGGATTCGCCACGACCTCCGCGGGCCTGATGGGCGGCACCTTCATGATGGTGGTCGCCGTGGGCTGGTTTGTGGTGGGTGTATTTGCCGCCAGCAGGATTTACTTTTATCCGACGGTTCTCTTTTTCGTGGGACTCGTGGCGGTGATCAGGGGCCTTATGCCATCCAAGACGGTGAGACGGCCATTGAAGGACTTGTTCAAAGACCTTTGCGTTAGCCAGCCCGACGGCACCGTGAACCGCAAATTATTTCCTGTGGCTAAGGCACTGCAGTTCTTGGACACGAAGAAGCCCGAGAAAGCGCAAAAGGCGATCACCGAGGCTGAGGAAGCGGGGATTCTCGAATCACAGCTACTGCTCATCGACGGCGCGGAAGACACCTACCTTAGCTTGCCCAATGACTCCGTGGCCCGCGTCGCCCAGGATTGGAACGATGAAAAGACTATCGACGAACCCGCCTGGGTGCGCGGCATGAAAGATACGCTGTGGATCACCATCCCGCTCATTTGCGTGGCCGCGGCGGTGACGCATTTCTTCACGCGCCGGCATTTCATCGCGGAGATGGATACTGTCAACGAGGCGTACCAGAAAGAACTCAAGAGCGAAAAGGACGCGTTTTTCGCCCAGGGTCAAAGCCTGGCCCTTCCGCAATATGTCGGCAACCTGCGCCAGGCCGAGGACGCCTGGCAATCCGGCAACATACTGCGTATGCGCCAATTCTTGCTCACGCAGCAGGCCAAGCCCGCTTTGCAGGGCAAGGAGCGCGGCGCAGACGACATGCGTGGCTTCGAGTGGTACTACCTCTGGCGGCTGGCCAACAGCGAAAAATGGCTCCTGCCGGGCCACGAAGCGCCGGTCGCGGCCGTGGCGGTCTCCCCGGATTGCAGCGTCATCGCCACGGGCAGTCTCGAAGGCAAGCTGTTTCTCTGGGACCACGCCACCGGCACGAAACGAGCCACGCTGCAAGGCCATACCGGTGCCATCAATGCTTTGGCTTTCACGGGCGACGGTAAATGGCTCGTCTCCGCCGGCGACGACAAGACCGTTCGACTCTGGAGGGCCTTCGTCGGTCAGGACGGGCACGTCGTCGTCGCCAAGGCGAATGAAACATGGTCGGGGCATACCGACGCGGTCCTGGCCCTCGCCGTTCATCAGACGATGATCGTGTCCGCGGGAGCCGACAAGACGGTCATCATCTGGGACTTTGACAGAAACATCCCGAAGCAGATTTTGAAGGAACATTCAGCGGTCGTGCACGCTTTGGCCTTCGCCCCGAACGGTAAGTTATTCGCTTCCGGCGACGCGAGCGGCACGTTCGTTCTCTGGGACGCGGACACGGGCAAAAAGCTGCACAGTAAGGCGGCATCGTCCGGCGCCGTTCGCGCCCTGGTCTTTTCGCCCGATGGCAAATGGCTGCTTACGGGCGGCAGCGAAACAAGTTCTCTCGGCTCCGACCACAACGTCGGCGCCATCCGCGTATGGCACGCCGCCACCGGCAATGAGGGCCAGAGAACCACGATTGCCCACGCTACTGAAGTATTCGCCTTGGCGCTCAGTCCCGACGGCAAGATTCTCGCGTCCGCCGGCAAGGATCATTTTGTGCGTTTGTGGGACGCCGAATGCTTGAAGGATTACGATGTCATCAAAGAAATCGGTGGTCAGATCAAGGTAAGCCGTCTCGATAAGGAAATCGGTCTCATCAAGGGCCATCTCGGTTGGGTGCGCAGCCTGGCTTTCGCACCGGACAGCAAGGGCCTGGTCAGCGGCAGTTACGACGGCGACGCGAAAGTTTGGCAATCTCGGCCCACCCTGGAAAGCGACGTTCTCCAACCGGTCGAGCCTCACCCTGGCGTGGGCATGGCCATGGGCTGGCGCGTGCCGGGCATTTCGTCCGTGGTCATTTCTGCCGATGACAAGTACCTGGCCGCCGCGGGTCAGGACGGCAACGTCTACCTCTGGAGCCTGGCCACGAACAAGCTGCTGCACACCATCAAGGAACTCAAGGGACAGGTTACATCGCTGTCCTTCGGGGCCGGGTCCAAGGACAAGGGAATCGCGCTCGCGGCGGCGTTCCGATCGCTTGCCGATGTAGGGCTGGTCAAAGCCTGGCGGATCGAGGAAACCAAGGACGCCGTCGTCGTCAAGGAGTTCTTCGCCGAGCCGACCGGGGATCGGACCGTCGAATGCCTGGCCTTTTCCCCCAACGGCAAACGGCTGGCCTGGGGCGGAGCGCCGAAGAAGGAAAAAGCCAAGGAACCCGAGAAGGCCAAGGACGATGCCAAAGCCAAGGAGCCCGAGAAGAAGCATACCATCGAGGTCTGGGAACTGGACGCCGACCGCAAGAAAAACCCCACGATCAAGCTGAGCGGCGATCTGCAAGCGGTTCGCTGCCTGGCCTTCAACGCCGACGGCGAACTGCTGGCCGCGGGGGGTAGCGACAGCACCTTGCGCATCTGGCATCTGGAATCCGGCCAGGAACTGCCCGGTTCGCCCTGCGAGGGACATGGCGGGCCCGTGCTGAGCGTGAGTTTTTTCAAGAATGCCGTGCTGTCCGCCTCGGCCGACGGCACCGTCCGGGTATGGCTCGCCCAGGAAGACTCGCTCCAGTATCGCTCGGTCTGGGTCTATCGCGGCCACGTCGGGCCGGTCCATGCCGTCGCCGTGGGCGGCCCGTCCCGGGCGAAGTTGTTCGTCAGCGCCGGCGCCGACCGCACCATCCGCATTTTGCAGCCGATCAGCGGCGACCGCTTTTCGCTGCGCGGCCATGCCGGCCCGGTGCGCGCCGTCGCCATTTCGACGGATGGACAGACCATCGCCTCGGCCAGCGAGGATGGAACCGTGCGTTTGTGGCGCTCGGCCCTGCCGAAATCGGAGTGAACGGTTATAATTCGTGAGGATGCCCCAGTTTCTCGTTCCGCTTAGGAGCCTCTCATCGTGAAGGATGTGCTGACGTTAATCCTGGCCGGCGGCAAGGGCACCCGCCTCGAACCTTTGACGCGCGATCGCGCCAAGCCGGCCGTGCCTTTCGGCGGGCTCTATCGCATCATCGATTTCACCCTGTCCAATTGCATCAACAGCGATCTGCGCCGCATCCTGGTGCTGACCCAGTACAAGGCCCGCAGCCTCGATCGCCACATCGCCATGGGCTGGAACTGCCTGAGCCGGGAGCTGAACGAGTACATCGAAGTGCTGCCGCCCCAGCAGCGCATCGACGAGCACTGGTACAAGGGCACCGCCGACGCCATTTACCAGAACATCTACACCATCGAAAAGGCCGATCCGCGTTACGTGATGATCCTGGCCGGCGACCATATCTACAAGATGGACTACAGCGACATGATCCGCGCCCACATCGACCAGGGCGCGGACCTCACCGTCGGCTGCATCACGGTGGCGGCCAAGGAGTCGGTTCATTTCGGCGTCCTGCAGGTGGACGGCAGCGACCGCGTCGTCGGCTTCCAGGAAAAGCCCAAGGAGCCGGTCACGATTCCCGGCGATCCCGAGCACATCCTGGCGTCAATGGGTATCTACGTCTTCACCGCCCGGCTCATGTACGAGCTGCTTTGCCAGGATGCCACCAAACCGGACAGCGATCACGACTTCGGCAAGAACATCATCCCCGGCATCATCGACAACCACAAGGTGTTCGGCTTCCGCTTCCGCGACAAGAACCGTAAGGCCACGCCCTATTGGCGCGACGTCGGCACACTGGACGCTTATTACCAGGCCAACATGGACCTGGTGGACGTCGATCCGGTGCTCAACCTCTACGACCGCGATTGGCCGATCCGCACGAACCAGCCGCAATTGCCGCCGCCCAAGTTCGTCTTCCGCGATGAAAGCGTCAGCGAAACCAGCCGCCGCGGCGAGGCCCACGACAGCATGGTCTGCCAGGGCTGCATCATCAGCGGCGGCCATGTGCGCCGCAGCATTCTGTCGCCCAACGTGCGCGTCAACAGCTACGCGGTGGTGGATAGTTCCATCTTGCTGTCGGGCGTCGTGGTCGGCCGGCATTGCCGCATTCGCCGGGCCATCATCGACAAGGAAGTGAACATTCCGCCCAACACGACCATCGGCTACGACCTGGAGCACGACCGCCGTCGGGGATTCGCGGTGACGGAGCAGGGGGTGGTGGTCATCGCCAAGGCCGAGTTGCCGGAGACGTTCGTGAGCCCCAAAGGATGACCTCAACCAAGCCCGCATGCGAGGTACTCCTAGCATGCGGGGTGAATCACCCCGCATGCTCGGAGTACCTCGCATGCGGGCTTGGGAGGAATGATGATTTCCAAAAACCTCGGCTGGCTCTGGTACTTCATCCTCCTGGCCGTCCTGTCGATCCTGGCCACGGTTGTCCTGATCGTTTACAA